>OBYG01001110.1_pt1 | contig 12883 bp, 7 predicted proteins | sample 1538201 | NCBI WGS metagenome assembly OBYG01 (sample SAMEA2580177, study PRJEB22360) | human gut metagenome | biome: human gut; feature: human-associated habitat; material: faeces | place: Denmark | collected 2008/2010 | reverse complement strand
TGGACGAAGAGTGGCGGGGGGGAGGCGGGCGGGAATCCCCCCCGCCAATACAAGGACATCCCCCGGCAGAAGGGCATCCAGCTTCCGGTACAGCTGTTCCATCGCCTCGGGGGTGATCTGCGGGCCTGCGCCGTTGAGTTCGGTCTCCTCTGCGCCCTTGATCTTTACATTGATGCGGGTCATCCCGCTGTCCAGCCGGATAAAGTCGGTCTGCTGCCCCCGGGCAGCCAGACCCCGCTCCAGCCAGGCCCCGGTCTCCCCCGCCACAAAACCCAGCGCCACATTCCCGCAGCCCAGTTCTGTCAGTACCCCCGAAACATTGATGCCTTTGCCTCCCAGCACGCAGTGTTCGGCGCTGGCCCGGTTGACCCCGCCGATCTCCAGCGGGCTGTCCAGCTGCACCACATAATCAATCGCCGGGTTGAACGTTACGGTATAGATCATTTCCTTTCCCTCTCCTGCACGGGGCACAGGGGCTGTGGCTTTGCCGCATCCGCCCATTTGCCCCAGTCCCGTTTCTTGTGTTCTCTCCCTTTAATCATATCATCCGCTCACCGAAATGCAATCCTGTTTTCCTTTTCCTTATATATACGGGACTGCCCGGCCGCGTTTTCGTTTTCCCTCTTGAGCTGCCACAGCCTGCGTGCTACAATCAAGGAAAGATGTCTGCCGCCCTGGTCCATACCACCGGGGCTAAAAAAAGAGGAGGTCTTTTCCATGCCTTGTACAACGATTTTGGTGGGCAAAAAGGCCAGCTACGATGGCTCGACCATGATCGCCCGCAACGATGACTCCGGCGCAGGACATTTTATGCCCAAAAAGTTCACCATCCTGCACCCGGACGAACAGTCCCCGGTCTACCGGTCGGTGATCTCTCATGTGGAGATCCCTCTGCCGGCTGCGGCGCTGCGCTGCTCCATCCTGCCCAATGCCATAGAGGGCGAGGGGATCTGGGCAGCCTCCGGCGTCAATGAAGCCAATGTCGGCATGACCGCTACCGAGACCATCACCTCCAACCCCCGGGTGCTGGGGGCAGACCCTATGGTCCCCGGCGGCATCGGGGAAGAGGACATCGTCCGCCTGGTGCTGCCCTACATCCGCTCGGCCCGGGAGGGTGTGGCCCGCTTGGGCAGCCTGCTGGAGCAGTACGGCACCTATGAAAAGAACGGCATCGCCTTCCAGGACGTAAACGAGATCTGGTGGCTGGAGACCATCGGCGGCCATCACTGGATTGCCCGCCGGGTGCCGGACGACGCCTATGTTGTGATGCCCAACCAGTTCGGACTGGATTCCTTTGACCTGCAGGACGCTTTTGGCGCACGGCGGGAGCATCTGTGCTCTGCCGACCTGCGCCAGTTTATTGCCGACAACCATCTGGATCTTTCCATGGATGGTGTATTTGACCCCCGTGCCGCCTTTGGCAGCCACGACGATGCCGACCACGTCTATAACACCCCGCGGGCGTGGTTCATGCTGCGTCATCTGAACCCCCGCACCCAGGTATGGGACGGCCCCAACGCCGACTACACCCCCCGCTCGGACGATCTGCCCTGGTGCATGGTGCCGGAAAAGAAGATCACGCCGGAGGAGATCAAGTACCTGCTCTCCTCCCACTACCAGGGAACCCCCTACGACCCCTATGCCCGCAGCGCCGACCCCAACCAAAAGGGTATTTTCCGGCCCATCGGGGTCAACCGCACCGACCTGATGGCTCTGCTGCAGCTGCGGCCGGGCTTCCCCGCAGACAGCAGTGCGGTGGAATGGGTGTCTTTTGCCTCCAACGCTTTCAATACCATGGCCCCCTTCTACCCCAATGTAGATACCACACCGGACTATCTGTCCTGTACCACCGGAGAGGTCTCCACCGATAGTTTCTACTGGGTCAGCCGGATGATCGCCGCCATGGCCGATGCTTCGTATGCCCAGTCTGCCATCCACATCGAGCGGTACGAAAATGCAGTGCTGGCCCAGAGCCGTGCTGTCCTGAACCGTTTTGACGCACAGCTGCTGGCTCAGCCGGACCCCGCCGCCCGCACCGCCCTGCGGCAGGAGGCCAACCAGGCTGTCGCAGACCTGCTGCGCAAAAAAGCCTCCGAAACACTGGATAAGGTGCTGTTTGAACTGAGCAGCCAGATGAAGAACGCCTTCTCCCGGTCGGACGCCTGATATCTCACACCATCCTATACACAGCAAAACTCCCCGGAAGGAGACTTCTTCCGGGGAGTTTTCTTTTTTGTTATAAGGTTTTTGATCCAAACAGAGAGTTTGCCCCTGCTGTTACCTGGCAAGAACGAACGTTTTCCTTTTTGTCAGGGGTTCAGCCTTCAAAAGTCCCCCCCCCGGCAAACAAGTCACACGCCCCAGACCAGCCAGAGGTAGACATACCCGCTGAGTACGGCTGCCAGCGTAAAGGGCACACCGATGCGGAGGAAGTCGCCGGTGGTCACCTTCTCCCCCTGTTTGCGCAGCATTCCAATGGCGGTAATGTTGGCCGAAGCGCCGATGGGGGTCAGGTTTCCGCCCAGCGTCGCACCGGTCAGCAGGCCGAAGTAGAACACATACGGGGGCATACCGCCCATCTGTGCCGTAATGCTCTGCACCACCGGCAGCATCGTAGCCACATAGGGGATATTGTCCACAAACGCCGATGCCAGCACCGATACAAATACCAGCAGCGTATACAGCAGGAACGGCTGCTGCCCTGCCACCTTATAAAACAGCCCGGCCATCGCATCGATGACACCGGCTGTACGGATGCCCTCGATCAGGATGAACAGACCAAACAGCAGAGCCAGGGTGTCCCAATCCAGCGCACGGAACATCTGCCCCACCGGCTTGACCGAATGGCTGCGCACACAGCTGCGCACCACGCCAAACAAACACACTGCCGAGCAGATCAGGCCGCTGCGCAGCTCATACAGGGTCAGCCAGATGCCGCCTTCCGGCTGCGGCAAAAACGAAGCAATGATCAAAAAGCCCACCGTCAGGATCATCAGCGCCGTGGGCACATCGTCCTCTACTTTGGTGTCCCCTTCGGCGTGTACCGGCTGGCGATCCTTGCGGAACAGGACCCACAGCACCCCCAGAGACACCAGTGCGCCCAGTTCCACGCCCCAGAAGATGCCCGGACGGCCTTCCATCCAGAAAAAGTCGAAGAAGTTCATCTCCGCAAAACCGCCCAGCAGCATACTGGTGGTGTCGCCCACCATGGTGGCGGCGCCCTGCAGGTTGGAGGAAACCGCAATGGCGATCAGCACCGGCACCGGCGAGATGGACAGTCGCCGGGCAATGGCCAGGCCCACCGGTGCGATCATCAGCACCGTAGCCACGTTGTCCACAAAAGCGCTGATCACGCCGGCAAACAGCGCCAGCACGGTCACTGCGCCCCGCACATCCGGCACATGACGGATCAGCTGTTCCGCCAGGCGCAGGGGCATCTTGCTCTCAATAAACAGCGACACCGTGCCCATCGTGCCGGCGATCATCAGCAGCACGTTGAAGTCCACAGCGGCCAGCGCCTGCCCCAGCGAAAGCTGATAGACGCCCATCTGTCCCATCACCACAAAAATAGCCGCTCCCGTCAGCGCTGCCAAGGGGCGTCGCTCCGGCCAGGCCAGCATCGCCACATAGGTGGCGGCAAATACTACCAGTGCAAAAATCATGTCGTCTCCTGTTCTTCTGTGCCGGGGTCCTCGTCCACCATGCGGTAGCCGACCCCCAGTTCATTTAAGATGTACGTGTTGCTGCCGGGCCGACTGCCCAGTTTTTTACGGATATTGGCCATATTGACCTGCAGCTTTTTGGTGCTGCCGCAGTCCATATCGCCCCAGATAGCCCGAACAATGGCGGCATAGGTCATCACCCGGCCTGCATGTTCGGACAAAAAGGAAACAATGTTGTACTCTGTCTGGGTCAGTTTGATCTCCTGCCCGTCCACAAATACCTTGCGCCGCTCGTGGTTGATCTCCAGTCCTTGGGCGCGGAACACGCCCCCCGGCGCCGTTCCCCAGCCTCTGTGACCGCTGCGCAGCGCCGCCCGGACCCGGGCCATCAGCTCCCCGGTGCCAAAGGGTTTGGTAATGTAATCGTTGGCTCCCAGATCCAGCGCCTGGATCTTATCCTGCTCGGTGGTGCGGGCAGACAGCACGATGATGGGTGTCAGGGTCTTTTTGCGCACCTGACGGATCATCTCCTGTCCATCCTGATCCGGCAGTCCCAGGTCCAGGATCACCAGATCCGGCGTGTGGGAGGCAAACAGGGTCAGCCCCATGGCGCAGGTATGAGCCACCAGCGCATGGTAACCGCTGGTCTCCAGCAGCGTCTCGATAAAGCTGCTGATGTTGCTTTCGTCCTCCACCACCAGGATCTTGAACTTGTTATTGCTCATCTTGCACTTCCTCTGTTTGATTGATGTCGGTCAAAAGCCAAAAGCAGATCTTCGTCCCCTGCCCGGGCTTGCTCTCGGCCCAGATCTCGCCGCCATGGGCTTTGACGATAGCGGCGCACAGCGACAGACCAATGCCCATGCCGTGGCGGCTGCTGTCGGCGGAGCTGCTGGCAGCTGTGCCGGTAAACAGGTTCCGCAGCTTGTCTTTGGGGATACCGCAGCCATCGTCCTCCACCGCAAAAACAGCCTTCTCCCCTTCTGCCGTGACCCGCAGGATCAGCCGGGTCATCCCCTTTGCATGGTAGACCGCATTTTCCAAAAGATTGGTCAGCACCTGTTCCATCAGCATGGAGTCCATAGGGATCACAATAAAATCCTCCGGGATCTGCACCTCCACCGCTTGCCCCGGGCAGTGCTTGCGGAACTTGAGCACCACCGTATCCACCAGTTCCTCCAGCACGGTGGGCGTTTTCTGCACCGCCGGGCCCTCTCCCCCGATGCGGGTAATGGACAACAGGTTTTCGACCATCTGGTTCAGCCATTGCGCATCGGCGCAGGCTTCCCCCAGCAGCTTCAGCTTCTGGTTTTTATCCAGCGAGTCATAGCTCTCCATTACGGTGGAGCAGGCCCCATAGATGGAGGTAAGCGGCGTGCGCAGATCATGGGACACCGCCCGCAGCAGATTGGCCCGCATGGTCTCCTTTTCCGTCTCGGCCCGCAGTGCTTCCTGGCGCTTGATCCGGGTCGTCAGTGTGCTGGTCATCACCGAAACGAACAGCATCACCACGCCGGAAAACAGGTTTTCCGGCACGGTAAAGTTCAGCTCCAGATAGGGGGAGCGGAACGCAAAGTTTACCGCCAGCACCCCCAGCAGGCTGGCTGTCACCCCCCAGAAGTACCCCTCTGTGTACAGAGACACCAAAAAAGCCCCCAGCAGAAACACCATGGACGCAACGCCGTCCAGCCGCCCTGTGATCCGCTGGATGGTCGCCACCAGCACAAAGGCTGCAAACAACGTCCCGGACAACAGCAGCAGATCCGGCAGCGCTGTTCTCCTTTTCATGTCATCTCCCCTTTTCAGATATGATTGCCCAATATAGGATTATACCACAACAAAGACAAAAATACAGCTAAGTTTGGCGCCGCCGGTTGATTTTCAACCCTCGCCCCGCCCCAGTCTCTCCCCGCCGTCTGCTTTGGGCACAAGCGCCGCCCCTATTTATTGCACGGTTGCAAACCATTGTTAATTTTTTGAAAATTCAGTTACTGCCGTCTGCAAACCTTGTCATTTTATGTTATAGTTAGTATGGTATGAAACCATTCTATCATCCCGCTCTCCGCCCCATTGCCCGGTCTTTCCGGGGGCATGGTCCGCCGGAGGCGACCCCATGCAAGGAGGCGACACTATGGAGCACTTTGTAGAATTTGAAGAGGTCTCCAAATATTATCAAACGGGCAGCGTCAAGATCGCCGCTGCCGATCATCTTAACTTTTATGTAGACAAAGGGGAATTCTGCATCATCGTCGGCCCTTCCGGCGCCGGCAAGACCACCCTGCTGAACATCCTGGGCGGCATGGACAGCTGCGATGAGGGCAGCGTCTGGCTGGACGGACGGAACATCAGCCGCTTTACGGACAAGGAGCTGACCACCTACCGCCGGTATGACGTCGGGTTCGTGTTCCAGTTCTACAACCTGGTGCAGAACCTCACCGCCCTGGAAAATGTGGAGCTGGCCAGCGAGATCTGCCGCGACCCGCTGGACCCCGCCGAGACCCTGCGCAGCGTTGGCCTGGGGGAGAGGCTGAACAACTTCCCCGCACAGTTGTCCGGCGGCGAGCAGCAGCGGGTGGCCATCGCCCGTGCCCTGGCCAAAAACCCCAAGCTCCTGCTGTGCGACGAGCCTACCGGTGCGCTGGACTACAAGACCGGCAAATCGGTGCTGGCCCTTTTGCAGAACACCTGCCGCACCACCGGCCAGACCGTGATCGTCATCACCCACAACTCGGCCCTGACTGCCATGGCCGACCGGGTCATCCAGGTGCGCAGCGGCCAGATCCTCTCCAATGAGGTCAACAAGCACCCCGTCCCGGTAGAACAGATCGAGTGGTGAGCATCGTGACAAAAAGTTATCGCAAAAATATCCTGCGGGATCTCAAAAGCAATCTCAGCCGCTTCATCTCCCTGTTTGGCATCGTGCTGCTGGGGGTCATGATGCTGACCGGCCTGGTGAGCTTTGCCCCAAGTATGCGGCTGGCCGGAGATGAATACTTTGCCCAGCAGAACGTCTTTGACCTGCGGGTGCTTTCCACCCTGGGCTTGTCCCAGGCAGACATCGACGCCATTGCCGGTGTTGAGGGCGTACAGGCTGTAATGCCGGTGCAGTTTACAGACCTGGAAGCCCGCTGGAACGGGGACGAAGAGCTGTCGGTGGTGCGGATGCAGCAGCTGCCCGCCGACCCCGTATCCCAGGACCCTGCCAACCTGAACCGTCTGGTACTGCTGTCCGGACGGATGCCCGCTGCCCCCAAGGGGTGTGTGGTCCACACCATTGGCTACGGCACCCCCATCCCGGAGGGTACTGTGCTGCATCTGCCGGAGGATTCGGGCCTCGGCCGCACCGAGTTCACCGTGGTGGGCGCTGTGCAGGACCCCCAGTACATCTCCAATAACCCCGAGACCAGCACCGCCGGGGATGGCACGCTGGACCAGATCGTCTTTGTGCCGGAGGGCAATTTTACAACCGATTATTATACCGCCTGCTATATCAAGGCAGCTGGGGTGCAGGGGCTGAGCGCTTACTCCGATGAATACCAGGATGCCATGGACACCGTGGCCGACCGGATCAGCGGGATCAGCACCGGACAATGCCAGGTGCGCCGCACCCAGCTGATCGAGGATGCCCAGCACCAGCTGGCAGATGCCAAGGCCACCTATGAGGAAAAGAAGGCGCAGGCACAGTCCGAATTCGATCAGGCCGAGCAAGAGCTTGCAGACGCCCAGCAGAAGCTGGATGCAGCCCTTGCCCAGCTGAACCAGGGCGAACAGGAGTACTCTGCTGGCAAAGCCCAGCTGGAAGCGCAAAAGGCATCTTTGCCCCAGACCATGACCGGCGGTGCAGACCAGCTGCTCTCCGGCCAGGAACAGATGCTGCAATTTGAGGATCAGCTGGCGCAGATCGAAATGCTGGTCAATCTCAAGCAGGTCGCTGACCCGCTGCTGGATTATGCCGAGGTCGCCCTGAACAACGCCCGTCACGCTCTGGAAGAAGCCGAGCCAGACGACGAGGAGTACACCGAGCTGCGGGATATGCTGGCTAAAGCCCAAAGCGCCTACGATAACATCTATAACCAGCTGCAAGGCTACCAGCAGCAGCTGGACGAAGGCAAACGCCAGATGTTTGCCCAGGGGCTGATCTCTTCGCCCAATCTTTCCAACACAGCGCTGGTCACCGAGGCTAAAGCCGCCCTGCGTCAGATGAAACTGGCGCTGATGAGCGGTCAGCTGGATCTGAGCACCGGCGCCGCCACCGCCTACGCCGCCTTTGATGCTGCCGAGAGCCAGCTGGCCGATGCCCGCAGTAAACTGGACTCCGGCTGGGGCGAGTACCGCACCGGTCAGCAGCAGCTGGAGGATGGCCGCACCGAATACCTGACCCAAAAAGCCGATGCCGAACGCCAGCTGGCCGAGGGTTTGCAGCAGATCCACGATGCAGAGGAGCAGATCAGCGAGATCGAATCCGGCGAGTGGTATGTGCTGGACCGCAACAGCACGGTGAGCTTTGTCACCTTTGCGCAGTATGCGGACCGCATGGAAGCCATCGCCCGGGTGTTCCCCATCTTCTTCTTCCTGGTAGCGGCTCCACCACCATGACCCGTATGGTGGACGAGAACCGCCTGCAGCTGGGCACCCTGAAAGCACTGGGTTACTCCAGCGCCAGCATCTCCTCCAAGTACCTGTTCTATGGCGCTGCTGCCAGCCTGCTGGGCAGTGCCGTGGGCATGGTGCTGGGCTTCATCGTGTTCCCCTCTATTTTGTGGGAAGCCTACAAGATGCTGTTCCAGCTGCCCACCTTCCACCTGCGGTTCTACCCCGGCCTTGCTGCCATTTCGGTCCTGGTCAGCACCGCCATCATCGGTCTGGCCACGCTGGAAGCCTGCCGGGCCAGCCTGCGGGAGAAATCCGCTGCGCTGCTGCTGCCCCGTGCCCCGGTGGCCGGCAAGCGCATCCTGCTGGAGCGCATTACCCCGCTGTGGAAGCGGATGAGCTTCTCCCAAAAGACTACCGCCCGCAACCTGTTCCGGTACAAAAAGCGCTTCTTCATGACCGTGCTGGGCGTGGCAGGCTGCACCGCCCTGCTGCTGATCGGCTTCGGCATCCAGGACTCCATCCTGCCCATGGTGGCCAAACAGTCCACCCAGCTGACCCACACCGACCTTACCGTCTCTTTGAACAGCAGCCAGGCACTGGAGCTGGAGAACGGGCTGGCGGATAAGCTGGAGACCAGCGACGCCGTGGAGAGCTGGGGCGCTTTCTACACCCACAACGTAACTCTGCGCAGCAGCCAGGCAGATGAGACCGTCACCGCCACTGTGGTGGGTGCGCAGGACCCCAGCCAGATGACCCGGTATTTCACCTTCCGGGACCGCAAGAGCGGCGAGGGCCTGCCCTTTGAGGCTGACAGCGTCATCCTTACCGAAAAGAACGCTGAGATGCTCAAGCTGTCGGTGGGGGACATCCTGACCGTGGACAGTCCCTCCGGCGGACGGGTGGATCTGGTGCTTACCGGCATCGCCGAGGACTATATCTTCCCCCGGCTGTACCTGTCGCAGCAGAGCCTGGAGACCCTGCTGGGCGAGCAGCCGGAGTGGAACACCGTATTCGGTCAGACCAACTGCGCCGATTCGGACCAGGAGGACGCCCTGCGGGCCCAGCTGCTGAGCTGCAACTACGTCAGCAGCGTATCCTTTACCGAGGATCTGACCCGTATGTTCAACAACATGGTCACCAGCCTGAACTATGTGGTCATCCTGATCATCTTCTGCGCCGCTGCCCTGGCAGCCGTGGTGCTGTACAACCTGATCAGCGTCAACCTGGCCGAGCGCAAAAAGGAGCTGGCCACCATCAAGGTGCTGGGCTTCTACGACAAGGAGGTCTACCGCTACATCTTCCGGGAGATCGAGCTGCTGAGCCTGATCGGCGCTGCCGTGGGTCTTTTGCTGGGCGCCCCGCTGCATCAGTTCATCGTGCGCACGGTGGAGATGGACCGGATGATGTTCATCCGCTCCATCTCGCCTCTCAGCTTTGTGTATAGTGTGGCTTTGACCATGCTGTTCACCTTTGGGGTATGCTTCTTCATGCGGCTGCAGGTCAAGCGCATCAGCATGGTAGAAAGCATGAAAGCACCGGAATGACCCCTGCGGCAATTCACAAAAGCTTCATAGAAAGAGCATAATTTCGCAGAATTTTCGTGATACTATAATGGCACAGGGACGCGGGGCCGCAACCGCACCCCTGCACATGATTCCTCCTACACCAAACCAAATACCGCAAACAAATTGCCCCCGCTGTGTACCGCAAGCACAGCGGGGGCAGTTTGCATCCATAGGGTGCCGCCCGCTCTTTTATGCCGGGCGCCCCACCGCCGCCTTTTGAAATTTATTGTATTTTATAGCTTTTCATCTGCACATCTTTCATGTTTTCAGCCCCTGCAAATCTCTTGACTTGCGCAAAAGGCTATGCTAAACTGAACCCACTTCCAAAACATTTTGACCAAATGCAACGAAGGGGAAAAACCGGGTCATGGTCTGCGTACAGAGAGCTGCCGGATGGTGCAAGGCAGTGCGGATGGTCCCGTCTACTGGCCCCTGAGCAGCCAGACTCAACCGGCATACGCCTTAGTAAGCCTGGACGGAAGCCCACCGTTACCCGGGCAGCGATTCGCCGTGCAAGCGGCCGATCGTGCTGAGGGGCTGCACCAATACCGTGCAGCAACGAGAGTGGTACCGCGGGCTGCCTTTTATACGCTATTTGATGGCTCCCGTCTCTCAAAGGATGAACCTTCCTTTGAGAGACGGGAGCTTTTTGTTTGCCAACACACCGGGGAAAAGGAGACCAGAAATGATGGACGCCACCAAGTACGCACCGGGTTATTACCCGGCTCCCGCCGGCTACGACAGCTGGGTGAAAAAAGACCATATCGAGACCGCCCCCGCCTTTTGCAGCGTGGATCTGCGGGACGGCAACCAGGCGCTGATCGTCCCCATGAGCCTGGAAGAGAAGCTGGAGTTTTTTGATCTGCTCGTAAAGATCGGCTTTAAGGAGATCGAGGTAGGCTTCCCCGCCGCAAGCGAGACCGAGTATGAGTTTCTGCGCACCTTGATCGAACAGGACCGCATCCCCGCCGATGTCACGGTGCAGGTGCTGACCCAGTGCCGGGACCATATCATCCGCCGCACCTTTGAGGCGGTAAAGGGCGCCCCCCGGGCGGTGATCCATTTCTATAACTCCACCTCCTCGGCTCAGCGGGAACAGGTGTTCCATAAATCCAAAGCCGAGATCCAGCAGATCGCTGTGGACGGCGCAAAGCTGGTGCGGCAGCTCAGCCAGGAGTACGAGGGCAACTTTCTGTTCGAGTACAGCCCGGAGAGCTTTACCGGCACCGAGGTGGACTATGCCGTCGAGGTCTGCAATGCCGTGCTGGACGTGATGCAGCCCACCCCAGACCGCCCCATGATCATCAACCTGCCGGTCACTGTGGAGATGAGCATGCCCCACGTCTACGCCAGCCAGGTGGAGTATTGCTCCCGCCAGCTGCACTTCCGGGACAGCGTCATCCTCTCTACCCACCCCCACAACGACCGGGGCACCGGCGTCGCCTGTGCCGAGCTGGCTGTGCTGGCAGGTGCCCAGCGGGTAGAGTGCTGTCTGTTTGGCAACGGCGAGCGCACCGGCAACGTGGATGCCGTGACCCTGGCCATGAACCTGTACAGCCATGGGGTAGACCCCCGGCTGGATTTTTCGGATATGCCCGGCATCTGCCAGGTGTACGAGCGGGTGACCCGGATGCATATCTATGAGCGCACCCCCTATGCCGGGCAGCTGGTATTTGCCGCCTTCTCCGGCAGCCACCAGGACGCCATCGCCAAGGGCATGGCCTACCGCAAAGCCCAGGGCGAACACCGCTGGACCTGCCCCTATATCCCCATCGACCCCCACGACATCGGCCGCACCTATGATGCAGACGTGATTCGCATCAACAGCCAGTCCGGCAAAGGCGGCATCGGCTTTGTGCTGGAGCAGAACTATGGATATAACCTGCCCCCCAAAATGCGGGAGGCGCTGGGCTACAAGGTCAAGGGCGTGTCCGACCACCGCCACAAAGAGCTCAGCGCTGCGGAGGTGCTGGATATCTTTGAAACCGCCTACCTCAACAAGACCACCCCGCTGAATGTGGCAGAGGCCCACTTCGCCCAGGTCAACGGCATCACCGCCGACGTCACCCTGTGCCTGAACGGACAGCACAAGCAGGTCACTGCGGTGGGCAACGGACGTCTGGACGCTGTAGCCAACGCCATCCAGAGCGCCACCGGCCTGGACTTTCATCTGGAAAGCTACGCCGAGCACAGCCTGGACCAGGGTTCCACCTCCCGCGCTGCCTCCTATGTGGGGCTTACCTGGGGGGATGGCACCGCCAGCTGGGGCGCAGGCTCCCACACCGACATCATCGTGGCCGGCATCCGTGCCCTGGTCAGCGCCATCAACAGCAAATGAAGGGAGAGTATCATTATGGGAATGACCCTGACGCAAAAGATCCTTGCCGCCCATGCGGGCCTTGCCGAGGTCAAGGCCGGGCAGCTCATCCGCGCCAAGCTGGACATCGTGCTGGGCAACGATATCACCACCCCGGTAGCCATCAACGAGTTTGAGCGTGCCGGGTTCGACAAGGTATTTGATAAAGAGCATATCGCCATCGTACTGGACCACTTTGCCCCCAACAAGGACATCAAAAGTGCGACCCAGTCCAAACAGTGCCGGGAATTTGCGAGCAAATACGATATCCTCAACTTCTACGATGTTGGCGAGATGGGCATTGAGCACGCCCTTTTGCCGGAAAAAGGCATCGTCACCGCCGGGGACTGTGTCATCGGCGCCGACAGCCACACCTGCACCTACGGCGCCCTGGGTGCCTTTTCCACCGGGGTAGGCTCCACCGATATGGCCGCAGGCATGGCCACCGGTACAGCCTGGTTCAAGGTCCCCTCGGCCATCCGGTTCGTGCTTACCGGGGCCCTGCCGCCCCGGGTCAGCGGCAAGGATGTGATCCTGCACATCATCGGTCAGATCGGGGTGGACGGGGCGCTGTACCAGTCCATGGAGTTCACCGGACCGGGTGTGGCCAGCCTGACCATGGAGGACCGTCTCTGCATCTGCAACATGGCCATTGAAGCCGGTGCCAAAAACGGCATCTTCCCGGCGGATGCGGTGACCCGTCAGTA
>OBYG01001098.1_pt1 | contig 13042 bp, 13 predicted proteins | sample 1538201 | NCBI WGS metagenome assembly OBYG01 (sample SAMEA2580177, study PRJEB22360) | human gut metagenome | biome: human gut; feature: human-associated habitat; material: faeces | place: Denmark | collected 2008/2010 | reverse complement strand
TGATAGTAGCGGCGGATGATCTCCTGCCAGGATGCCTCACGGCAGGCATCGTCGTCAATGATGCATTTGCCGGCCATGTTGACACCCATGTCGGTGGGCGAGTGGTAGGGACTTTCGCCTGCGATCTTCTCAAAGATTGCGTTGACAACCGGGAAGATCTCAACGTCACGGTTGTAGTTGACCGTGGTCACGCCGTAGGTTTCGAGGTGGAAGGGGTCGATCATGTTGACGTCGTTGAGGTCAGCGGTTGCAGCTTCGTAAGCGAGGTTGACCGGATGCTTGAGGGGCAGGTTCCAGATGGGGAAGGTCTCGAACTTCGCGTAGCCAGCCGAGATACCGCGCTTGTATTCGTGGTAGAGCTGAGACAGGCAGGTTGCCATCTTGCCCGAGCCGGGGCCGGGAGCGGTGATGACAACGAGCGGGCGGGAAGTCTCGATGTACTCGTTCTTGCCGTAGCCCTCGTCGGAGACGATGAGCTGTACATTGCTCGGATAGCCTGCGATGGGGTAGTGGGTGTAGACCTTGACGCCCAGTGCAATCAGACGGCGCTTGAACGCATCGGCAGCAGCCTGACCTGCGTACTGGGTGATGACGACCGAACCGACATACAGACCGATGCCGCGGAATGCGTCGATCAGACGCAGTACATCGACATCATAGGTAATGCCCAGATCCGAGCGGACTTTGTTCTTCTCGATGTCGCCAGCCGAGATGGCGATGACGATTTCGGCCTGATCGGCCATCTGCGCGAGCATGCGCACCTTGCTGTCGGGTGCGAAGCCGGGCAGAACGCGGGAAGCGTGGTAGTCGTCGAACAGCTTGCCACCGAACTCCAGATAGAGCTTGCCGCCGAACTGTGCGATGCGCTTTTTGATGTGTTCGGACTGCATGGACAGATATTTGTCGTTGTCGAATCCAATTTTGTTCATAATCTAGGCCCTTCCTTCTATATAACGGTTACTCGATCCGATAAATTTACATACATCATAAATTATAAAGACTTTTTCCGGGTTTTACAACGGCTGTCCGGTAAATTTACATGGAAAAATTCAGCCCGAAAAACTGTGCAAAAATCGTGATTCTGTCTGATATAATATATAGCATTGTTTATAAAAATTAATCTAAAAATTCGGATAGTATACCAATTGAAATAGAAGGAAAAAGACGTTATATTAAGAACATAACCTATACACCTCAATGAAAGATTTAGAAAGGAGCGAGCAATATGTGTAAAAAGTTGGTAAGCGTATTATTATGTGGACTATTGGTATTAACATTTTTCACTCCTGCAAGTGCTGGCTTAATTCAGGATCAATCAGGGGGTAAGACAGTATCCAATTCTAGTAGATCAAGGTGAAAATTATCAAGTGGTATCTATTCCACTTACTGAAAAGGAAGCTGAAAAACGATATTGGGAATTAACAGGTAAGGAATTACCGGATGCTTTGCGAGGAAATTATAATACAGCAGAAGTATATTATCGTGAAGAGATTGGACCAGGATGGATTGTTGAGATTGGCTGCATTGTGAATACAGCCTGCGGACAATCTTGTTCGTTTATTGATGTTGTAGAAGGAACAGAATATGTAGCTGCAGATGGAGATGGCTTTTGGGAGATAAATCCGCAATATGTGAATATTTCAGTAGCAGGTTCAAGAAAAATCAAGTTTCAGACTAGATTTCAGATAGAAGTAGAAACCACACAAGACCTTTCTGCGGAATTTGAAGCGTTAGGATTTTCGATAGGTGCCAGTACAAGTGGAACATATTATGCCAGAAAGTTAATGTCTATTAGCAAAACTGAGACTTTTTGAGGAAAGAGAAAAATGAAAATCAGTCAGAGGTGGCTTGCAAGAAGCCGAGCGTTCTTTTTGATAATCTGTATTGTGTTTGGCTGCTTTATGTATTATAGTGTCAAAAATGAACGAGTATATGTGCGTTACACCGCACATCCTCGGCTGATCAGCGCGGATGAGCTACAATGGGTTGTGGAAAATCGAGATGATACAGATACGATAAGGTGCGAGGGTTATAGCTTTTTACAAGGTATCATTCAGCCGGTTGGGGGAGGTGGAAAGCCGATCTTGATTCGGACGGTTGAAGAAATCGTTGAAATTGCACCAGGAGAGCGTGTGGAGGAAAGTATCCCTCTAAACCTTGCACCGGGAAAATATCAGTTCGTTTTGAATGTCACGGGTGATCATGGCGTGAATGGTACATATCGAGTTACCAAAAGAATTGATTAAAGGCTTGGATATATGATCCAAGCCTTTTGTCTTGCTTGTTATTTGCTGTATTTTGCGGTATACTAAACCAAACAGAAACGATGTGATAAGGAGCATTGGAGCTATGACGGTAACAGCAGCCGAGATGAAGGAAATTGAGCGCAAGGCAGCCGAGGGCGGCCTGAGCTATGAACAGATGATGGAGAATGCAGGCCGTGCAGTGGCAGACTTCGTGCAGGAAAAGCAGCCGGTACTGCGCACAGCAGCGATTTTTGTCGGCAAGGGCAATAACGGAGGCGACGGACTGGTTGCGGCGCGTTATCTGCGCGAGCGCGGTGTACGTGCAGTGGTCATTTTGGTCGAGGGTGAACCCAAGAGCGAGCAGGCACGGGCGAACTTTGCAAAGCTGGACGAAAAGACCCCGATCTGGCCGATCGAGGAACTGCAAATGGATCAGATCAACTGGATTTTCGATGCAGACGCTGCAATTGATGCAGTGTACGGCACTGGTTTCCACGGAGAACTCTCCGATGTGGCACGTGCAGCGACCACCATGCTGTGCCGTTCGTTCGGTATGGTATTTGCCATCGACCTGCCCAGCGGTGTCAACGCGGACACCGGTGAGCTGGCTGTCGGTGCCGCGATGGCCGATCACACCATCGCGCTGCATGCTGAAAAGCCTGCACACAGTCTGGCCAAGGCAAACTGTGGCCTGACACATGTCGCAGACATCGGCATTAAGTAAGCCATAAAGACAAGAAAAAAACCGCCCGAATGGGCGGTTTTTTTAATGTTTATTTATGTTCGTCCTCATACTGGCGCAACGTGCCCTCGGTCATGTGGGACAGCGCGGCCAAACGCTCGTTGACCATATCCCACATGCACATCGGCAAGTGATCGCGATGACCACGGTGAATGGTCACACATTCAAAACAGTTGCCGTGATGGGGACAGGCTTCCTTACATGGGCAGTGATCGCCGGATTCGCGCACTTGACGGAGAAACTCCATCTTCATTTCATACGCTTCCTGCTTTTTGCCCTGCTGATCGAGCTCATTCTGCCGGATGGCCAGCGGGTTATTGTCAATCTGCATAAATAATGTGTACGATTAGCGGTACAGCTCGGGCTTCTCGATGGTCTCAACCGGGAGGAATACGCCCTTGCCACGGGAGTTGTTGAGGGCATCGCCTGCAACACAAGCAACATAGCCATCCCAAGAGGACGGGCCGGTCAGCTTGCCGTTCTCAACGGACTTAACCCACTCGGTCATCTCGATGTCGTAAGCTTCGATGAAGCGATCCTTCCAGTCGGTCAGGATCGGGAAGCTGCGGGTTGCGTCTGCACGCTTAACAACTGCGTACGGATCGGGCAGGTTGATGGTACCCTTCTCGCAAACTACCTGGCACTGGATGTCGTAGCCGTAGCCGTCAGCAACCAGCCGTTCTGGGTCTCGAGCAGAACGATCTGCGGGTTGTCGTAACCCTTGTTGCTCAGCGAGCTCTGACGAACCTTCAGAACCTGTGCGCTCTTGTACTCGTCGCCCAGCAGCCAGCGGCAGATGTCCAGCTCATGGATTGCAACGTTGGTGATACCCATCTCGGTCTTGAAGCCCGGGCCCTGGGAAACGTTACGATGGCATGCATGGATCATCAGGGGAGCACCCAGCTCGCCGGACTCGATGATGCGCTTCATCTCAGCGTAGCCACGGTCGTAGCGGCGCATGAAGCCTACCTGTACCAGGCGCTTGCCATGCTTGAGCTCAGCTTCCATGATCTTCTCGCAGTCAGCTGCGTTCAGAGCCAGGGGCTTCTCGCAGAAGATGTACTTGCCGTGCTTCAGACCCTCGAGGACATAGCCAGCGTGGGAGTCGTCAGAAGAAGTGATCAGGATAGCCTGTACTTCGGGAGCGGCAATCAGCTCTTCGCCAGATGCGTATGCACGAATGCCATACTGTGCTGCAACCTTGTCAGCAGCCTCCTGGAAATAATCCGCGCAAGCAACAACTTCTGCACCCGGTACCAGGTCATGCAGACGGCGGATGTGATCGCGGCCAATGGCGCCGCAGCCAATAACACCAATATTTAACATGAGATTTCAACGTCCTTTCCAGCGTTTTTTTCCAACTGATACAGTTGGTTGACTCTCTTACTTAATGATACGCAACTTGTGCGCTCTGGTCAATGTTTTTCGTGTAAAATCGGAAGCTTAACCAAAATTCCAGGCGTATTTTTAGGCAAAGGATGGGGTGTAGAACGGCAGAAAAGGCAGCTTAGAGTGTGCAATGTGCAATTTTGTTTAAAGCACAAGTGCCTCACGCAGGGCACGGAGCGAAGCACTGTGGCCGTCGAGCATGGACATGGTCAGATCTTCCATCTCGAGTGCGACCACATCGTCGTAACCGCACATGCGAACAACCGAGAAAAATTCCTGCCACCACTGTACGCCGTGACCGGCGCCGACCGCGACGTAGTTCCACGAACGCTTTGCAAAATCATCAATACCCTTGGTGTCGAGTACACCGTTCGGGCCGATCAGACGGCGCTCCATGCGGGAGTCCTTGCCGTGGACGTGATAGAGTGCACCGGCTTCACCGAGTACGCGCGCGGCTTCCATCGGATCGCCGCCCATCCAGAACAGGTGCGAGGGGTCGAGGTTCATACCGATCAGGTCACTGCCTACCGCCTCACGCAGACGCAGGCAGGTTTCCGGATTGTACACCAGCTGCATGCCGTGGTTTTCCAGCGCAATCTTTTCAATGCCGCAGTCGGCAGCCATGCGCACGATGTCGCGCCACATGGGGATGGCGACTTCCTCCCACTGATAGCGCAGGATGTCCTGCGTCTCGGGCGGCCAAGAGGTTGTGACCCAAACCGGGGTGCGGTCACCCGGACAGCCGGCAGGCAGACCGCTCATCATAACAATCTTATGGATACCGAGCTGCTCAGCAAGCTGGAAGGTTTTCTGGGTGACTTCCATATCCTTCTTATATGCAAGGGGATTGCCCGAGCAGTTGAGTGCACACAGAGACAGGCCGCGCGAGCGCATTGCGTCGTACCATTTTGTGCGTGCAGATTTGTTCGAAACGACTGTGTCAAGATCGATGTGCGGGGCGCTTGACCAGTTGCCTGTGCCGATTTCCAGGCAGGAAATGCGTTCACGCACACAGAAGTCAAGCATTTCTTCGTAGGGCATATCCAGGGTGCAGGTCTTAATACCGAGTTTCATGGTCATATTCCTCATTTCTGTCTGAAGTGTTTTGTGCAATTTGTCTTTGTACGAAATGACGTCAGTCAAAGAGTACAAAAAAATGAAATGTTAATGTGCAACTTGCACAATGAAAATGGTGATTGTTGGGGAAGTGAGGCGAAAAAACGCAGAATTGTGTGTTGTCTTTTTTATTTTAGAGCAGGGGTGACAAAAATGCAAGCAGAAAGGTCACAACAAAAGACACAGAGAACAATACAAAGAACATCAAAATGTATTCAAAAATTTATTGAGATTGCCGAGAAGAAAAGGGAAAAGGCACAAGGCACATAAAAAATAAATCGGAATTGCAAATTTCTTAATCGAATTCCACAAAGTCAGAATCGAAAATTAAGCATACTTACAATAGTGCACAATCTCCTTGACAGCGTCCGGTGGAGGACTTAAAATATAGACAATGACCTGTGTATTTCACAGGGGTAAATTTAGCGTTCCGCACAAAAGCGGGGCGCGTGAAGAAAAGAGAGGTTTGCATTATGAAAGTGAAGAAGTTAATGGCAGCAGCGCTGGTCGGTTCTATGGCTCTGTCTCTGGCAGCTTGCGGCGGCACTGAGACCACCCCCGAGGAGAACACCACCGGCGAGTCCACCGCTGAGTCCACTGAGGCTGGCGACGGCAACTACAATGTTAGCGTTATCCTGAAGACCACCGCTTCTGAGTACTGGGGTTATGTAAAGGCTGGTGCTGAGGCTTACGGCAAGGAGCATCCGAATGTAACCGTTTCTGTTAAGGGCGCTTCTTCTGAGACCGCTTACGAAGAGCAGCTGAACATGATCGACACCGAGCTCAACAACGCATCTAACGATGGCTTTATTATCGCTCCGCTGCAGGCTGACATGGTTGCTAACATGCTCAAGGGTCAGACCAAGCCGGTCGCAGCAGTTGATACCGATATCGACGCTCCCGAAGTCTTCACTTTCGTTGGTACCGGTAACGAAGCAGCTGGTAAGCTGGGCGGAGCTGCTGCAGTAGAAGCTGCAAAGGCTGCTGGCTGGACCGACATTAAGGCAATTGAGATCTGCGGTGTACAGGGCGACTCCACCAACGAGGCTCGTAAGGCTGGTTACATGGCTGGTATCGAAGAGGCTGGCGGCGACTTCCTCGAGAAGGAAACCCAGTATGCTGACGCTACCGCTGATAAGGCTGTAAACTGCATGGAAGCTATCATGCAGACCCATCCGGAAGGCGTTGCAATTATCTGCGCAAACAACGATGATATGGCTATGGCAGCTGCTCGTACCGCTAAGACTAACGCAGCTTATGCAAACACCATTTTCCTTGGCTTCGACGGCATCCAGGCTGCATGTGAGTCCATCCTGAACGGTGAGCTGACCATGTCCGTTGCACAGCAGGGCTATGAGATGGGTTACAAGTCTGTTGAGGCTGTTGTTAACAAGCTCGACGGCGCTACCGATATCCCGGACTTCATCGACTCCGGTGCAGACGTTGTAACTCCGGACAACGCTCAGGAGCGCATGGACACCCTGAAGGGCTACCTGGCATAATTTAAATCCAGCGTACACACTTTTTCTCAACAGTTAATTAGAGAGAGCACTCCCGCCCTGGGCCTGAGGGCTGGGGCGGGAGTTTTATGTCTGCTTCCTGAAAAACTTCTATGGACGGAGCGACAGCCGTGTCCGATAAATAGAGAGGGTACGGTTAAGATCGCGCCGAGAGCGATTTTCGAGAATTTGCTCCGCACCCTCATCTCGGAGAAGAACAGGTGATGAATCGATGAGTGAATATGTAGTAGAATTGAAGAATGCGGTGAAGCTTTTCCCTGGCGTCGTCGCACTGAAGAACATGCACCTCAACGTCAAGCCCGGTGAGATTCTGGGTCTGATCGGTGAGAATGGCGCGGGCAAATCCACGCTGATCAAGGTGCTCACTGGTGTACACCAGCCTGATGAAGGCGAAATCTATGTAGAAGGCCAGCTCAAGAAGTTCAAGGACCCTAACGAGTCCGCTGCTGCAGGTATCGCTTGCGTATACCAGGAGCTGAACATCGAGCCCCTTCTGAGCATTACCGACAATATTTTTATCAACAAGTGGATCAAAAAGGGTGGTCTGCTTGACTATGCGACCATGCATAAGAAGGCAAAGGAAGTCATGGCTTCTCTGGGCCAGGACGTCGATCCGCACAAGCCGGCGGGTACCTTCGGTATGGGCGTTCAGCAGATGATCGAGATCGCGAAGGCGGTCCTGATCGATGCGAAGATGATTATCATGGACGAGCCTACTTCGTCCCTCGGCGAGAAGGAAGTCGAACAGCTGATGAAGACCTGCCGTGACCTGAAGGCACGCGGCATCGGCATCATGTTCGTTTCTCATAAGCTGGAAGAGCTGTTCGAGCTGTGTGACCGTGTTACCGTTATCCGTGACGGTGAGTTCATCGAGACCCGAGACATCAAGGATTGGGACAATGACTCGCTGATTACCGCAATGGTAGGCCGCAGCCTGGACAATCAGTTCCCCAAGGAGTTCGGTCAGAAGAGTGCCGAGCCTGTTCTGAAGGTTGAGAACCTGCAGGAGGGCGGCGTGCTCTTTGGTGTCGACTTCGAAGCATACGGCGGTCAGATTCTGGGCTTTGCGGGCCTGGTTGGTGCTGGCCGTACCGAGACCATGCGTGCAATCTTCGGTGCAGATCCGATTGATGGCGGCAAGGTTTACATCCATGGCAAGGAAGTCAGCATTAAGAATCCGCGTCAGGCCATCAACAATGGTATTGCGTTCCTTACCGAGGACCGTAAGGGCCAGGGTCTGGTTCTGGCACAGACCATTCGTACCAACCTGATCCTTGCAAACATGAAGCGTTTTTGTAATGGTCCCTTCCTGAACGAGAAGAAGATCGTAGAGTCTGGTCAGGAACATATCAAGTCCCTGCGCATCAAGACCCCGTCGATCGACGAGATCGTTGGCCAGCTGTCTGGTGGTAACCAGCAGAAGGTCGTTATCGGTAAGTGGCTGAATGCGGACGCAGACATCTTTATCTTTGATGAGCCGACTCGTGGTATTGACGTCGGTGCAAAGGTCGAAGTATATAACGTCATGAACAGCCTGGTCAAGGCCGGCAAGTGCGTCATTATGATCTCTTCGGAAATGCCTGAGATCCTGGGCATGAGCGACCGCGTTGTCGTTATGCGCGGCGGTAAGGTTATGGCGACGGTTGACCGCGACAGCAAACATTTCAATCAGGAAGACATCATGAAGGCTGCATGGGGAGGAACATTAGATGGCTAAGACGATGACAAAGAAGAAAAGCGCCAACGGAGTATCGCTTGGTACCCTGGCTGCATTGGTAGTTCTGTGTGTGCTGCTTGCGATCGCATCGCCGAACTTCTTAACCTTTAACAATATCATGAGCGTATTCAAGCAGACCGCGTTTAACGCATTCGTATCTGTTGGTATGCTGCTCTGTCTGATCACCGCCGGCATTGAGCTTTCGGTTGGTGCAAACGCAATCTTCTGCTCGTGCCTGATGGGTATGATGGTACAGAAGGGCATGACCAGCGGCATCGCAATGGTTATCGTTGCACTGGTTGCTGGTACTGCAATCGGCCTGATCAACGGCCTGCTGCTCACCCGCCTGCATCTGCCTCATCCCTTCGTTTCTACTCTGGGTATGAAGAACGTTCTGTGGGGCGCTGCTCTGCTGGTTACCGGTTCCCAGATGGTTTCCGGTTTCCCGGAGGGTGCAACCTGGTTCGGTAGCGCAACTGTTGGCGGTTTCCCGATCAGCTTCATCTGCGTTATCATTCTGTACATCGGCATGCACGTTTTCCTGACCAAGACGACTCTGGGCCGTTCGATCTACTGTGTCGGCGGTAACCCGGAAGCAGCTCGTCTGTCCGGTATCAACTCCGCAAACGTCCTGACCTTCTGCTACACCTTCTCCGGCCTGATGGCAGCAATCGCTGGTATCGTAACCACCGGTCGTTCTGGTATCTGTAACGGTACCATGGCAATCCAGCCGTACGATACCGACGCAATCGCAGCCTGCATCATCGGCGGCGCATCCTTCATGGGCGGCAAGGGTACCATGGCAGGTACTATGGTCGGCGTTCTGATCATCGGTGTTCTGCGTAACGGCTTCACCCTGCTGGCATTCGACTCCGCGCTCCAGAACCTGGTACTCGGCCTGGTTATCATCCTGGCAGTCCTGATGGACGTTACCCGTGAGCGTATGGAGGCTAAGGCTCGTCGTCTGGCAGCTGCAAACTCTGCAAAGTAAGTTCATACTTGCAAATAAAAAAAGAAGCGCTTCGGCGCTTCTTTTTTTATTTGTTTTCGTCGTGTGCCTGACGCTGCTGCTGGATTGCCGCGTGTTCGGCTTCCAGCTCGCGGTAGAGCGCGCTGATGCACCAGGATGCATTGGTTGGGGTAACGACTGCCTTAAGCCGTACGCCGCCTGCACGGCGGATCTCAGCTAAAAAGGCATCGAGCTGCGGCTCGGTAAAATTGTGGAAGATCAGCATTTCCTGCGTGAAGGGTTCACCTTCCAGCGGCTCAGCGTCGGCGTATGAAGGCAGACCGACCAGACGACCGAGCGGAAGGGTGAATTCATCCGGCGATACCGTGTGGATGCGCAGTCCCAGTTTGACCGCAGCCATCTTGATTTTGGCAGCCTTGGTGCCGTTCAAATTGCAGCACAAAACGGTCGCGCGGTTTGGGTGTTTCATCAAAATTTCCTCCTTTTCAATATGTAGATGATTTTAGTATAGCGTATGCTTTTGGCTGTGACAAGAGGGAGCGAAAGTTTATGCGGAGAAGTGTAACAAAAAACACGAAAACTATGTATAATATACGTGAATTTGGCGGGATTAAACTTGTCTTTTCGCTGAAAATGGACAAAATGCTTGCCTTTTTGGTTACCGGTGATATCATTAGGTATTTGAAAACCAGCTGAGGAATATGTCTACTTTTTATGTTCTCGTCTCCTGTGGACGGGGAGTACATCCAGATGTAAAAAGGAGGAAACATTGATGAGTGACAAGAGAATGCGCAGACTCGCTGCCTGGGATTGGGCGCCGCACTACAAAGGATCTGTCGTACATCCATGCAACCAATCAGTATCAGGATTTTGCGGCAAAGCTGCGCTATATGTACAGCTCGGTCGGCGATAATTTTGATCATGCAGTATCCTATTCGTGGGTTGCTTATCTGTTCACCGGTATGACGCCGGATGAAGTACAGAAGCTGGCAACGGCATCGCATACCTACTGGGCAAACTATGGCCGCTATGCAGAAGAAACTTGGACTTCGCCCATCGAACAGCCGGGTCAGTCTGGTGTCCTGTCGGTTAGCTTCGTAACCGGCCTGACTTTCACCGACGAACTGCTCGACCTGTATCATACCCTGATGGCCAACGGCATTGACGTTTACATCGTTTCGGCATCTCCGATTGATACCGTGCTTGCAGCAAGCAAGGTCATGGGCTATGACGTACCGGAAGATCACATCTTTGCAATGCGCAACAAGCTCGATGAGAACGGCGTTTACATCAATGAGTATAATTACGACTGGGGCGGCGAAGGCAAGTACGCGCAGACGCAGGGCCCCGGCAAGAGCACGATCATCACTAACTTCATCGCTCCCAAGTATGCCGGCGCAGGCCCGCTGATGGTCTTTGGCGACAGCGCAGGTGACTGGAACATGATGACCGATTGGATGGACGAAGGCGATACCCAGCTCGGCGTTATCTTCAACCGTTACCGCAAGCCCAGCGATCCGATTTGGGAAGGTTCGGTAGAGGCATCTAAGACCATCGGTCAGGCAGATGCAAAGTTTGTACTTCAGGGCCGTGACGAGAATACCGGTGAACTGCGTCCGAGCGAGAAGTCGATCATGCTCGGCGAGACCGAAGAAGTTCTGGTTCGTCCGGCAAGCTAAATTTCGTGAAACGTACCACTGTGATTGGTAAGTCAGTGAGCAAAAGGGACAGACGAAAGTCTGTCCCTTTTCATGTTGGTGTATGATGATTGCAAATGAGAGAAAACAAGAGGACACTTGTGAAAGTGTCCTCTTGTACTATAAAATCTTACAACAATCGACAAAATAGGCTGTTTTTGTTTTTTTGCCGCAAAACAGTCTTACTTAAAGTACTTCACGCCATTTTCAAAGATGGGCTGGTACTTCTCGCCGTAGATATTCTTACCCACATACGGGCTGAAGCGCTCGGTGTGACCCATCTTGCCAAGGACACGACCGTCAGGCGAGGTGATACCCTCGATTGCGCACATGGAGCCGTTGGGGTTGAATGCGATATCCATGGACGGATTGCCTGCGAGGTCGGTGTACTGGAATGCGATCTGACCGTTTGCCTCCAGACGCTCGATCTCAGCCTGCGGCGCTACGAAGCGGCCTTCGCCGTGGGAGATTGCGATGGAGTGCAGGTCGCCGACCTGACAGGAGGACAGCCACGGGCTCTTGACCGATGCAACGCGCGTGGTGACGTAGCTTGACTGATGACGGCCGATGAGGTTGAAGGTCAGCGTCGGGCAGGTCTCGTCCAGATCACGGATTTCGCCGTAGGGAACCAGACCCAGCTTGATCAGTGCCTGGAAGCCGTTGCAGATACCGAGCATCAGGCCGTCACGCTTCTGCAGCAGCTCGTGTACAGCGTCCTTGATGCCGGGGTTACGCAGGAAGGAAGCGATGAACTTACCCGAACCATCGGGCTCGTCACCGCCCGAGAAACCGCCGGGGATAATGACCATCTGTGCACGGCGGATAGCTTCTTCCAGCTGTGCAGCAGACTGTGCCAGTGCGTCGGCAGAGAAGTTGCGTACAACGATGATCTCAGCTGCGCCGCCTGCGTTTTCGACTGCCTTAGCGGTGTCGTACTCGCAGTTGGTACCCGGGAAGACCGGAATGACCGCGAGGGGCTTTGCAGACTTGACTGCAGGAGCGGATACATTGCGCTCGGTGTAGGAGATGGTGTGCAGCTTGTCGTCGGAAGCCGGTACCTTGGTCGGGAATACCGACTCCAGCGTGCCCTCCAGTGCGTTCTTGAGCTCGTCGAGGGTAATGGTCTCGGTGCCCAGTACGATTTCGGGCTGTGCGATGGTGGTACCGATCTTCCAGTAAGCGGGCAGTTCCTCAGTTGCCTCGACAACCAGACCGCCGAAGTTCTTGAGGAAGAGTGCTTCGCTCGGGAACATATCGTCAAATGCAAAACCGATGTCGTTGCCAATGGTCATCTTGCAGACGGCCTCGGATACACCGCCGACCGACAATGCCCAAGCGGATACGATCTTGCCGGAATGGATGAGGTCGGTGATCTCCTCCCAGATGGGCTTGATGGCCTGATAATCGGGTGCACCGTCCGGGGTGTAGGGTGCGTCGAACAGGTAGACCGGATGACCGGCAGCCTTGAACTCGGGCGAGATCAGGTTGGTTGCCTCTTCGGGTGCAATCGCGAAGGAAACCAGCGTGGGCGGAACGTCCATGTCGTCGAACGAGCCGGACATGGAGTCCTTACCGCCGATTGCAGCCAGACACAGCTCTTCCTGTGCCTTGTACGCGCCGAGCAGTGCGGACAGCGGCTTGCCGA
>OBYG01001092.1_pt1 | contig 13119 bp, 8 predicted proteins | sample 1538201 | NCBI WGS metagenome assembly OBYG01 (sample SAMEA2580177, study PRJEB22360) | human gut metagenome | biome: human gut; feature: human-associated habitat; material: faeces | place: Denmark | collected 2008/2010 | reverse complement strand
GCGTGTGGCGGCGGCTGCGGCGCCGGCGATGATCTGGGGAATGGAAATGTCGTCGAACAGGCCCTTTTTGGGCGCGATGGCCATGGTCTGTCCGATGGAATGGTTTTCGTGAACGCCGTTGTTGAGCGCGACCGGTGTCATGACGCGCGTGCGCGGCGCGTCGGTGTACTTGGTTGTCATGCGGGACCCTCCCGGTGTAAATCTGCTTCGTCTCATGTAGCCATCAGGGTACCCACCAGATGTGAATCGTACGTGACATTTAACAGATACCATCAACTCATCAATTGCTCACCAAGTTGGTGGGATGCGGTTACACCCGGCGGTTGAACTACAATAGGGCTTGCTAATTGTTGTGAATGGCGTCTACGCACGGGAGCATTCTTATGAATCTTCACCTTTCTCAGTCTGATGGCTTTTTGCGTGTGGCGGCGGCGTCGCCGCGGATTCGCGTGGCCGATGTCGAGGGCAATGCCGAGGTTGCGCTGGCGGCTGTTCGCGAGGCTACCGAGCGCGGCGTTCGCGCGCTGGTACTGCCCGAGCTTAACCTGACCGGCTATACCGCCGCCGACCTGTTCCATAACCGCACGCTGCTGCATGCCTGTGAGGCCGCTCTGGTACATATCCTCGACGAGACTCGTGATCTGCCGATTGTCTTTACCATCGGCCTTCCCGTTGCAGTTGCCGAGAATATCTACAACTGCGCCGCCGTGTGCTGCGCGGGTGAGCTTTTGGGTCTTACGGCCAAGAAGTATCTGCCCAACTATGGCGAGTTCTACGAGCGTCGCTGGTTTGCTCCGGCGCCCGCAGATCCCGTGTGGGTCGAGTTTGCCGGTCAGGGTCCGGTTTCGCTGGGTTCGGGGCTTGTCTACCGCTGCTGTGATGAAGGTGCCGAGGACCTGGTGCTGGGCGTTGAGGTCTGTGAGGACCTGTGGGTGCCGGCGCCCCCTTCGACCGAGATGGCGGTGGCCGGCGGGACGGTGATTCTCAACCCGTCGGCCTCAGATGAGATTATCGGTAAGGCAGACTATCGCCGCAGTCTCATCTCCAATCAGAGTGCGCGCCTGTACTGCGCCTATGCCTATGCGGATGCGAGCGAGGGCGAGTCTACGACCGATATGGTCTTTGCGGGCGAGAACCTTATCTACGAAAACGGCTCCAAGCTCGCCGCGACCAAACTGCTTACCTGCGATATGGCCATCGCCGACGTTGACCTTGACCGCCTGGTTGCCGAGCGCCGTCGCTCGACGACGTGGACGCGCGCGGACGATGCGCCGGAGGTCACGACCGTTGAATTTTCGTTTGAGGGCGTGCTGGCCAAAGAGCCTGTCCTGCGCGATGCGTTCGACATCGACCGTGTCTTCCCCCGCGCGCCCTTTGTGCCGGCCGACCATGGCGACCTGGCCGAGCGTTGCGAGACCATCCTCGACCTGCAGACCGCCGGCCTCAAGACACGCCTTGCCCACACGGGCACCAAGGCTGCGGTCATCGGTCTTTCAGGTGGCTTGGACTCCACGCTGGCACTGCTTGTGACCGTGCGTGCCTTCGATGTGCTGGGGCTGCCGCGCACGGGTATCACGGCGGTCTCCATGCCAGGTTTTGGCACGACGCATCGCACCAAGTCCAATGCTGAGTCGCTTGCCCGCGACCTGGGTGTGAGCTTCCGCGAGGTTTCGATCCATGCGGCTGTGGAGCAGCACTTCAAGGACATTGAGCACGATCCGACCGTGCAGGACGTGACCTACGAGAACAGCCAGGCCCGCGAGCGTACGCAGATTCTGATGGATCTGGCCAACCAGGCTGGCGGTTTTGTCATCGGCACGGGCGACCTGTCGGAGCTGGCGCTCGGTTGGGCTACCTATAACGGCGACCACATGAGCATGTACGCCGTCAACGCGAGCGTGCCCAAGACGCTTGTGCGCCATCTGGTGCGTTATGCCGCCGATGTCTTTGGCGGGCGTATTGCCGAGGTCTTGCTCGACATCCTCGATACGCCGGTATCCCCCGAGCTTCTGCCGCCCACGGGCGATGGCGAAATTGCGCAGAAGACTGAGGATTTGGTGGGCCCGTACGAGCTGCACGACTACTTCCTCTACTACCTGCTGCGTTTTGGCTTTGAGCCGGGCAAAATCTACCGCATGGCGCTCAAGAGCTTCGAGGGCGTCTACGACGCCAAGACCGTCCACACGTGGCTGCGTACGTTCTATCGTCGCTTCTTTGCCCAGCAGTTTAAGCGCAGCTGCCTGCCCGATGGTCCCAAGGTGGGCTCGGTGACGCTCAGCCCGCGCGGCGATTGGCGTATGCCGAGCGACGCCAGTTCGCGTCTGTGGCTTGCGCAGATCGACACGCTCGATCCAATTGACTAAGGTTGGCTAAATTGAACCAATACGGGGGTTGCAAGCGTTACACTTTTGCAATCTGATGGCCCGTATCGCGCGGCGCTCTTGTCGGAGCGCCGCGTTTTTCATATCGAAAGGTGGCACCATGCAGGCATCGCAGCGTCTCGACCGCTTTGGCGCGGAGGTCTTCGCCTCGCTCAACAACAAACTGCTCGCGCTGAAGGCTCAGGGCAAGACCATTTACAACATGAGCGTGGGCACGCCCGACTTTAAGCCGTACGACCACGTGGTCGAGGCGCTCACGCAAGCAGCCCAAGATCCCGAGATGTGGAAGTATGCCCTGCGCGACCTGCCCGAACTCAAGCAAGCCGTGTGCGATTACTATGAGCGTCGCTTTGGTGTCTCCGGCATTACGCCGTCCATGGTGCAGTCGTGCAACGGCACGCAGGAGGGCGTGGGCCATTTGGGCCTGGCCCTGCTCGATCCGGGTGACACCATTTTGGTTCCCGATCCGTGCTATCCGGTCTTTGAGGCGGGTGCCAAGATCGCCGATGCCAAGCTCGAGTACTATCCGCTGGTTGCCGAGCACAATTACCTGCCCTATGTGGCGGGCATCGATCCCGAGGTGGCCGACCGCGCCAAGTATATGATCGTGTCGCTGCCCGCCAACCCGGTGGGCTCGGTGGGCACGCCCGAGATCTACGAGGAGATCATCGCTTTTGCCCGCGAGCACGACCTGCTGATCGTTCACGACAACGCATACTCGGACATCGTGTTCGACGGCGAGCCGGGCGGCAGCTTCTTGCAGTATCCCGGCGCGCTCGAGGTGGGCGTTGAGTTCTTCTCGCTCTCCAAGTCGTTTAACGTCACCGGTGCTCGCATCGGCTTTTTGGTCGGCCGCGAGGACGTGGTCTCTGCCTTTGCCAAGCTACGCGGCCAGATCGACTTCGGTATGTTCTTCCCGATCCAGAAGGCTGCTATCGCCTGCCTGAACGGTCCGCGTGATGAGGTCGAGGCGCAGCGTCTGAAGTACCAGGAGCGTCGCGATGCCCTGTGCGACGGTCTTGAGGGCCTGGGCTGGGAGCGTCCCAACGCGCATGGCTCCATGTTTGTGTGGGCCAAGCTTCCCGGTGGTCGCACCGATTCCATGGCGTTTTGCGAGGAGCTCATGGAGAAGGCCGGTGTTGTGGTGACGCCGGGCGCGAGCTTTGGTCCTTCGGGCGAGGGGCACGTGCGTATGGCGCTGGTTTTGCCGCCCGACCAGATCGCTTTGGCTGTCGAGGCCATCCGCGAAGCGGGTCTGTATTAGAAAGCTATTTCGGCTCGTCAATAGCTCGAAACCGATTTCGTGCAGTTATTTTACGAATTCTGCAAATAATTTCGGTAAACGGTCGATATTTGGCTGCGAATAGGAGCATAATCAAAGTCCCGATTGGATGTATTGGGATTACGGCAAGCCGCTCGGGTCGTTCCCGGGCGGCTTGTTTGTGGAGAGAGATGGGAGTTTCTAATGGTTAACGAGAAGAAGGTCGCTATTGTCGGCTGCGGTTTCGTCGGTTCGTCTTCGGCGTTCGCGTTGATGCAGAGCGGTCTGTTCTCCGAGATGGTCCTTATCGACGTGGACAAGAACCGCGCCGAGGGTGAGGCTCTGGATATCGCGCACGGCATGACGTTTGCCGAGCCGATGAAGATCTATGCCGGCGATTATTCCGATGTCGCCGACGCCGCCATGATCGTCGTCACCGCTGGCGCTGCCCAGAAGCCCGGTGAGACCCGCCTGGACCTGGTCAATAAGAACGTCAGCATCTTTAAGTCCATTATTCCCGAGATTAAGAAGTCTGGCTTCGACGGCATTCTGCTAATTGTCTCCAACCCGGTCGACGTTCTGACCTACGCCGCCATCAAGATGTCCGGTCTGCCCGAGGGCCATGTCATCGGCTCCGGCACCGTGCTCGACACCGGCCGTCTGCAGCAGATGCTCGGCGCTCACGTCGAGGTTGACCCGCGCGATGTCCAGGCCTACGTCATGGGCGAGCACGGTGACTCCGAGTTCGTCGCTTGGTCCAGCGCTCAGGTTGCCGGCGTGCCGCTGAACACCTTCTGTGAGCTTCACGGCCACCTGGAGCATGAGGCTGCCGAGAAGCGCATCGCCGAGGACGTCAAGAACTCCGCCTACACCATCATCGAGAAGAAGCACGCCACCTACTACGGTGTCGCTATGGCCGTCAAGCGCATCTGCACTGCCGTCATGCGCGATGAGCAGACCGTTCTGCCTGTCTCCTCGCTCATGGTGGGCGAGTACGGCCTGTCCGATCTGGCCATCTCCATGCCGACGGTCGTTGGCCGCGACGGCGTCGTTTGCCGCGTTCCCGTGCCGCTGAACGATGACGAGCAGCATGAGCTCACCGTCTCTGCAAAGGCCCTTAAGGACATCATCGACAGCGTCGACTTCTCCTGCTAAATCAAGCTCGCTAGAGCGAAAAGCTACAATGAAGGCGCCCGGATTCATGTGACCCGGGCGCCTTTTTGGTGCATTGGGGACAGGTTTGTTTGCATCAAATGAGGTGCAATCGGTGCAAAACCATCCTGTCCCCTTTGCACCATTGTTGATGGGAGGGTCATGTCTGATTCGCATAACTTTTTGACCTATGCCCAGACGGCCTTTGACTCGTTTGATGAGCGGCCGTTCTGCGCGGTGGACAGTCTGGTCTTTGCGTGGTTGTCCTATTTGCGTTTGCCGGGTGATATGGCGGAGCTGACGAACTGGCAGGGCCTAGACGTACGCGAGCTGCTGCGTGCCGAGTGCTACCGGGACATGGTTGGCGACTTGTGGGACCCGGAGGGCAGCAGGGCCTTGTTGGAGGCCGTGGCAGCAAGCCCTCGCTACCGTGGCGTGCACGTTTGCGGCTATCGTGCCGTGAGCGATGTGGTGGCGACAGAGCAGTTTGCAGCCATGGCGTTCCGGTTTCCGGCGGGGTTTAGCTATCTTTCCTTCCGGGGGACCGACAGCACGATTGTGGGCTGGAAAGAGGACTTTAACATGGCGTTCCGGTATCCTGTGCCGGCCCAGGAATCCGCGGCGCGTTATGTGGACGAGGCGGCGGATGCGATTGACGGGCCGCTTTTGTGCGGAGGTCATTCCAAGGGTGGAAACCTTGCGGTGTACGGTGCGGCGATGTGCTCCGATGTCGCCCGTGCGCGAATCGAACGGGCGTATTCCCATGATGGTCCGGGTTTCGTCGAGGAGTTTCTGAACGGCAACGCCTTTGCCGATCTTTCCGGTCGAATCGACAAGACGCTACCTCGGTCGTCGATCTTTGGCATGATGTTCGAGACGCAGGAGGACTATGCCATCGTTGAGAGCACCGAGTTCAGTCTGCTGCAGCACAATCCCTTTAGCTGGGTGGTTGATGGTCGCGACTTCGTGTACTGTGAGCGCCTGTCCGCCGGTGCTCGATACGTTGATGGCTCCATTCGCGAGATGCTGCTTGCAGTTTCGCCTAGCGAGCGCGAGCGTTTTGTAGATGCGTTGTTCTCCGTGTTTGAGGCTACGGGTGCTGAGCGGTTTGCGGATATCGCTGGGAATCTGCGCGAGAGCCTGCCCGTGATGCTCCAGGCTGCGCAAGGGTTTGACAAGGATACGCGACGCTTTGTCTCGCAGACCATCGTGGCAATTCTTAAGTGTGCGCTGCTGCCCAAACGACCCCAGATCGACATGCCCGCCGCCGGCAAGAGTTTGGCAGAACAGCTCGAGTCTTGGCAGTCCGAGCTCCTGCGCTAGCCATTGGTGCAAAGCAACCTGTCCCCGATGCACCAATCTTCGATGCGCCTGGGGCGGGCTCGACCGCTATACTGGTTCGTGCCGAAATCGATCTAGAACGGAATGCCGTATATGAAAATCAATCACGCGATTCTGCATATCCTGGACTTTGACTCTGCCGTCAACGTTATGAGCCAGCGCGAGCTCGATACCGAAAGCCGTACCGTGCGCAATTTCGTAACCACGCATCTGCGCCGTGCACGCACCTCGGCCGACAATAAACGCGCCACGTTTGCCGAGAACTCTGCGTTTGGCGGCGAGCTCAAGGGCTATTTCTTTGGCGAGCGCGAGTTCGTTGACCTGTCGCAGCAGATTGCGGAGTTTATCTCTTCCGAGCTCACCAAAGCCGAGAAAGCCGAGTCCACCGACGTGCTCGTGGCCGATTTTGACGACGATGAGGATGCCCGCTGGTTTGCCGTGATGCTGCTGGGCTCCAAGCAGGCTTTTATGCACGAAGTGGGCCGCGAGGAGGGGGAGGTGCGCAACGACATCGCGCGCCACTACGCCATTCTGCCGAACCCCTCGCAAAAGGTGCCGAGCTATGCCATCGTGCGCGCAAGCACCATGGAGATCGGCTACGTGGACAAGAAGCGCAAGATTGCCGGCGAGGACCGTATGCTTATCCCCGATGGCTTGCTGCAGTGCGACACGGGCGTATCGGGCAAGGAGGTCATCGACACCGTGACGCGTGTGGTCGAGGAAGTCGCCGAGGAGCACGGTGCCAACACGGCTGTAGCGCTCGCTAAGGTTAAGGCTGCCGTTGCCGAGAAGGTTGAGGATGACGAGGAGCTGCCGCCTTGGGATATCGTCGATGAGGTCTTTGAGGACGAACCGGTTATCAAGGAGAGCGTGCGCGCGGCACTGACCGAGGAGAAGGTGCCTGAGCGCGTGCCCGTGGAGCGCAAGCAGGTCGAACGCGCGGCCGTGCGCAATCACAAGATTCGTACCGACACGGGCATCGAGATCAGCTTCCCGGCCGAGATGGGTTCAAACTCCGAGTATATCGAGTTCGTCAACGAGCCCAACGGCCTCATCTCCATCGAGCTCAAAAACATCGGGTCAATTGAGAATCGATAAACTGGCTTGGACGCTGCAAAAAATAAAGGCCGAAGCCCCAATGGAGCTTCGGCCTTTTTGCTTAGAACTGCATTTCCTTGCAGGTTGACACGCCTCTAGAGCCGGCGTAAGCCTTCCTCGAGACCGGTCTTGCTGTCGGTCTTCTCGTCGCGCATCTTGATGACGCGGGCGGGAACACCGGCCACGACGGCGCCGGCGGGGACGTCCTCCACGCATACGGCGCCGGCGGCGACAACAGCGCCCTTGCCCACGCGCACACCTTCCAGGACCACGGCGTTAGCGCCAATCATGACATCGTCCTCGATGATGACGGGCGTGGCGCTCGCGGGCTCCACGACGCCTGCCAGCACGGTGCCGGCGCCGATGTGGCAGTTCTTGCCCACGGTGGCGCGGCCGCCCAGCACGGCGCCCATGTCGATCATGGAGCCTTCACCAATGACGGAGCCGATGTTGATGATGGCGCCCATCATGATGACGGCGCGATCGCCAATCTCGACGCGGTCGCGGATGATCGCGCCCGGCTCAATGCGGGCGTTGATGCCCTTAAGGTCGAGCATAGGGACGGCGGAGTTGCGGCAGTCATTCTCGACGTCGTAGTAGTCGATGGAGTCGGCATTGGCATCGAGGATGGCCTTGAGCTCATCCCAGTCGCCAAAGACGGTCTTGCCACGACGACCACCGTAGACGTGTGCATTGCCCCACTGGACCTTCATGCCCGGCTTCTCGCGCACGTACAGCTTGACGGGCGTCTTTTTGGGCGCGGTGGCGATGTAGTTGATAATCTCCTGTGCATCCATCTCGGCTGCGTTGCTCATTTGCTGTCTCTCCTTTGGGTGGATCCGGTTGATACCTGGTTAGGCAAACATGACCTGGTCGAACGTATAGAAGCCAGGCTCGCGGGTGACGAGCTTCTGCGCGGCTGCCAGGGCGCCGTTGACGAAGATCTGACGGCTCGTGGCGCGGTGCGTGAGCGTGACCTCCTCATCCTGGCCAAAGAAACTCACTTCGTGGACGCCGGCGACAGTGCCACCGCGCAGCGAGTGCATGCCGATCTCCTTGGGGTCGCGCGCTCCGCACATGCCCTCGCGGCCATAGACGGGGTGGTAGCCTGCCTCGGGCTCAGCTTCGACGACGGCGTCGAGCAGTAGCTTGGCAGTGCCGCTGGGGGCGTCAACCTTTTGGTTGTGGTGCGTCTCGACGATTTCGCAGTCAAAGCCGGGCAGCTCGCGTGTGGCCTGCGCTACCAGATGGCGCAGGGCTGCGATGCCGATGGAGTAATTGCCGGAGTGCATGACGCGGGCGTTCTGACCCAGCTCGCGCAGGCGATCCATCTGCTCGGGCGTATAGCCTGTGGTGCCCGAGACCAGCGCCGCGCCCGTGCGCTCGACATAGGCGACGACGGCGTCGAAGGTCACGACGTTCGAGAAGTCGATGATTACATCGGCCGTCGGTGCGCTCTCGAGCTCGGACAAGCCAAAGCCGATCTGGGCGACGATGTCAAAAACGGGCTCTCCAGCGGTGTTGACAATGCCCTCGGCGGTGGTGCGGATGAGCGAGCCCATGCGGCCCGTTCCCATAATGACGGTCTTAATCAAGCAGACCAGCTCCTTTCAGAGCATCGGTAAGTGCGGAGCGCGTGTCGTCTGCCATGGGGCACAGCGGCATGCGGTAGTTTGCCTCGATCATACCCATCTGGGCGAGTGCTTCCTTGACGGGGATGGGGTTGACCTCGCTAAAGAGGGCATTGATGAGCGGCTGGCCGGCAATCTGGATATCGCGGGCGCGCTCCACGTCGCCGTCCAGATAGGCGCGGCACATGTCGTGCACGAGCTGCGGCTGAACGTCGGCCCACACGCTGATGGTGCCCGAAGCGCCCAGGCTCATGAGCGGCACGGTAAGTGCGTCCTCGCCCGAGTACATGCGGAAGTCGTCGGACAGCAGGTGGGCGATCTTGGCCGCGTAGGCGACGTTGCCCGACGCTTCCTTAATGCCCATGATGTTGGGATGTGCGGCCAGGCGCTCTACGTTGTGCTCGCTGATACCGCAGCCGCAACGACCAGGGATGTTGTACAGGATGCAGGGGATGTCCACGGCATCGGCGACGGTCTTAAAGTGCTGATAGATGCCCTCTTCATTGGACTTGTTGTAGTAGGGGGTAATGAGCAGCAGGCCGTCGGCTCCCATGCCTTGGTAGGTGAGCGACTTGGTGAGCATGGTTTGCGTGGAGTTGGAGCCCGAGCCGGCGATGACGGGGACGCGTCCTGCAACATGCTTGACCACGGCGGCGACAACGGAGTTGTCCTCGTCGTCGGTCATCGTGGCGCTCTCGCCGGTGGTGCCCAGGGTGAGGATGGCGTCGGTGCCATTTTGTAAGTGGAAATCGATAAGGCGCTCGAGTGCGTCAAAGTCGACGCTGCCGTCCTTTTTAAACGGCGTGACAAGGGCGACGATCGAGCCCTCGAGGTTGCGGATATCCATGTTCTTCTCCTTCGCTTCCGCGATCTGGATGCGTTTGTTCCATTGGGCGGCGACGGCCAGGCGCTCGTCCTGAGCGCGACGACGAGCGCTTTCGGCGCGCGACTTGGCCAGCAGCTCTCGGCCGCTCGGCAGCACGTCGAGTGTGGCAAAGTAATCGCCCGGGCGCTCGGCGCGGCGGATGAGGTCGGCCGAGCCATCGGGGCGCAGCAGCACCTCGGCGGAGCGCAGACGGCCGTTGTAGTTGTAGCCCATGGAGTAGCCATGCGCGCCGGTATCGTGAATCACGAGCACATCACCCATGTCGATATGCGGCAGCTCGCGATCGATGGCGAACTTGTCGTTGTTCTCGCATAGGTTGCCCGTGATGTCGTAGGTGTCCGTTACGGGTGCTGTGGTCTTGTCGGCGCCACCCGGCTGACCCATCACCGTAATGTGGTGGTAGGCGCCATACATGGCAGGACGGATCAGATCGACGGCGCTCGCATCAACACCGATATAGTCCTTGTAGATCTGCTTTTCGTGGATAGCCTTGGTGACCAGGCAGCCGTAGGGCCCCATCATAAAGCGACCCATCTCGGTGCAGATGGCCACATCGCCCATACCGGCGGGAACCAGGGTTTCGTCGTAGGCCGTGTGCCCCCCCTCGCCGATGGTGTGAATATCGTTGGCCTGTTGTTCGGGCAGGTAGGGGATACCGACACCGCCGGATAGATTGATGAAGGCGACGTGTGCGCCGGTCTCGCGCTCCAGGCGCACGGCAAGCTCAAAGAGGATGCGCGCGAGCTTGGGGTAGTAGTCGTTGGTGACGGTGTTGCTGGCAAGGAATGCGTGGATGCCAAAGTCCTCGGCGCCTTTGGCCTTGAGCATGCGGAAGGCCTCGAAGAGTTGCTCGGTGGTCATGCCGTATTTGGAGTCGCCGGGGTTATCCATGATGCCGTTGGAGAGCTGGAACAGGCCGCCCGGATTAAAGCGGCAGCTGACCGTCTTGGGAATGGGCCCCGCAACGCGCTCAAAGAATTCGATGTGGCTGATGTCGTCAAAGTTGACGATGGCGCCCAGCTTGTCGGCGAGCTCAAAGTCGGCAGCTGGCGTGTCGTTGGACGAGAACATGATGTCGTGTCCCGTGATGCCCAGCGAGCGGGCGATCATGAGCTCGGTATAGCTCGAGCAATCGCAGCCGCAGCCGTATTCGTTGAGAATGGAGATGAGCGCCGGGTTGGGATTGGCCTTGACGGCAAAGTATTCCTTAAAGCCCGGGTTCCATGCAAAGGCATCGCGCACCTCTTGCATGTTGCGGCGGATGCCCGCCTCGTCATATAGATGAAACGGCGTGGGGAACTGCTCGACGATATGCTCGAGCGTCTCCTTGTCCACAAACGGCTGCTTGGCCGCATATGCCTCGTTGGGGGTCAATGCCATGTCCCGTAAACCTCGCTATCCAGACGGCGCCATCTGCGCATCGAATCCGCATAGCGTGGACCCAATGTCCGGATAGCGCTCCCGCATTGCTGCAGACAGTCCTGTGGGTGTTTCCCGCAGGCCCACCAGGTTGTTCGTGCCCGAAAAGCCCAGTTCGGCGGGTTTCGCCTCCCCACGGGGTCAAAGCCTGCCGGCTCGCCCGCGGCTCATCGTGCCCGCGCCTCTATCAAGTGGTAACGACCCTACCACGTTGCACTTTAGCAAACAAGAGTATTCGTATATAACGTTTAAAAAATGCAGCAATATGCTGGAAACATGTGTGCCACAATCCTGTATCACAATAAGTTGCAACAGATATGCCTCACGAAGGGATCCTCTATGACCGAGCTCCAAGAACTCCGTCGCTATCGCCGCGATCTCCATCGCATTCCGGAGCTCGATTTCGATCTTCCGCAAACCATTGCCTATATCGAGGGCGTGCTGGCACCGCTCGCTTGCGAGGTGACCCATCCGTGCCCCAGCTGCGTCTGCGCTTTCTTCGATGTTGGCGTTGATGCCGCGCATGCCACGGCGATTCGCGCCGATATGGACGCGCTGCCCATTGTCGAGGCAACAGGGGCAGCGTTCGCCTCGACACATTCCGGCAAGATGCACGCTTGCGGACATGACGGACACATGGCTATGGCACTTGCCGCCGCGACATATGTCGACCGTACGATTCGCGAGCAGCCGGCCGCCATGAGGCGCAACGTGCTTTTTGTGTTCCAGCCGGCCGAGGAAACGACCGGTGGCGCCAAGACGGTATGCGAGAGCGGCGTGTTCGAGCGCTACGGGGTCGACCGCATTTTTGGCTTCCATGTGTGGCCCGATCTGCCTGCCGGCACGTTGGCGAGTTGTTCCGGTCCGCTGCTGGCGCGTTCGAGCGAGACGCATATCCATATTCACGGTACGAGTATTCATATCGCTAAGACCTATGGTGTGCCGGTCGAGGAGTCGCACGATGCGGCCTTGGCGGCAGCGAAGTTTTTGGTTGCCGAGCGCGAGCTGATGGACGAGCTGGGCACCGACGAGCCCTGTATCGGCAAGTTTGGTCTGCTGCAGGCCGGCACCGTTTGCAACGCGGTGGCGGGGAAGGCCCATGTTGCCGGCAGCCTGCGTGTGTTTACAGACGACATGTTCGACCGGGCACGCGAGGGCGTGCGCCGCGTGCTGGACGATGCCTGCGCCGCAACGGGCTGCACGTACGATCTCGACTTTGCCGAGGGCTATCCGCCGGTCGACAACGACCCCGAGCTATTTGCCAATGTCGCGCCTGCCTTGCCCGAGCTGCAGCTCGTGGATGAGCCTTTGCTGATTGCCGAGGACTTCGCTTTCTATCAGCGCTATCTGCCGGGCGTGTTCTTCTTGCTGGGCACGGGCGTGCCGGAGGCGCAAGAAAACCCGATCGACGCAGACGGCTGCCCAGCTTATGCGAAGAGTGCCCTTCACACTGATACCATGCTCTTTGACGAGGAAATCTTGCTTAAAGGCCTCGATGTCTACAAACGATTGCTTGACTTGGAGTGACGATGGAACGACGCCGGCAGTCTGCCGTGTATAGTCCTGGTGGGTGCGGGTGCGGCTTGCTGCTGCTCCCGGTTATTGCTGTGAGCATTGGCGTGATGTTTGTGCTTGCTGGACTGGCGGCAGCGGCACTTGTGCTGTTGATTGTGGCCATTGGCGTGACGATTTGGCTCTGCCGCAATCGCGAGCAACGCCGTGCCGACGGTAACACCAATGTCGGCTGGGCTGTCTTCCTGATTATTGCGTACCCGCTGAGCATCGGTTACTTGGCGTTCTTTATCCTGCTGCTCATCAGCACCTTTACTGGGGAATCCGTCACGGTGGGGTAGGCTTCGACAAGCTTCTTGAGGATGAAACGAAAAAGGGGTCGGATGGGCGCTTTGCCCATCCGAACCCCTTCGCACGGTAGTTAATTCGACCTGTGCG
>OBYG01001086.1_pt1 | contig 13235 bp, 7 predicted proteins | sample 1538201 | NCBI WGS metagenome assembly OBYG01 (sample SAMEA2580177, study PRJEB22360) | human gut metagenome | biome: human gut; feature: human-associated habitat; material: faeces | place: Denmark | collected 2008/2010 | reverse complement strand
GAGAAGGAGGCTCCTACCAAGGTAACGCCCGCCGGCATACGCAGGATACGGCTCTTGCCCGAAGGAATCGTGCGGCCATCCAAGCTATAAGCTATCACACGCAAGGTATCTCCGTTCAAGCTGGAAGCCTGGAGGAACTTGGCGGCATCGCCCAGCAACGGGATCTCGTCGATGGCTCCCACCAACTCCAGATAGATACCGGCTACCGGTACTTGGCTATTCATCGTCAAGAAGTTATCAGCGTCGAGCTCCATTTGTACGGGAACCTCGGCCTCAGAACGCAGTGCACTGGCCTTGGTAACCGGCTTGCCGTGGATGAGGTTGACGATACCGATTACATCAGCGATCTCTACATTATTATTATAGTTCACATCCGCCTCGGCAAAACCGAAGTTGGGGATCATGTTATCCTTGTCCCGCAAGATGTAGCTTACGGTAGCGGTCACGTCTTGTACGTTTACCAGCATGTCGAAGTTCGCATCGCCATCGCAGGTGTAAACCCACGCATCGTACTGAACCGTCCAGCCGGGGAATAATGGATTGGTTACAAGACCGGCAATTTGATAATTCGGGGTCAAGTCTTCGGTAATCGTATAGCGGCTGTCCGTATGGTCGATCGTATCGCCGTCGAATACCCAAGTAAAGCGAGAGGCGGATGTACCTACCATCTTTTGTGAGGAAAGATCGATTGTCTCCCCATAAGCCACGAAACCTCCCGGACGAACCTCACCTACCGGCAACCTAACAACACCGAAGGCAGCCTCCAATTGCCGCGGGTTCTCCACGTTAGCGAACTCCAAGCACGAACCATCGGCATTGAAAGACATCAAGGCCGGGAAGTCCGCCAAATCGATCCGGGTAGTGGGTATAGGCAAGCCATATGCGGTTAATTGAGCGGCAAGGCCCGAAGCCGAAGCGCTGTTCTCTACCCCGTCAAGCATCGTCCAATTCAAGAACAACTCCTTCAAGTTTTTGTTCTTAGACAAGTCGAGAGCCGTCAAGTCCGTACTAGACACATCCAGATACTCCAGCGATGGATACTCGGATACGATCAAAGATTTCAAAGAATAGTTTCCACCCAGCATCAAAGAACGCAATACCGTATTGTTCTTCGGCAAGGTCAGTTCCTCCACCCTATTGCCTGTCAACGACAAGATCTCCAGCTTATCCAAGGCAGCGAGATCTACCTTCTTCGTAAAGCTTTCGCCCATCTCATACATATATAAATGTATCAAGCGGCGCGGGTTCTCGTCGTTCCAAACGGCTTGCGCATACAGTGAGCCCTCGTTTGTCTTCCATGCGTCGCTGCTCCACCACTCGCTCAATGCCTTGTTGTTGGAAGCGTCTACGATACGTGCCAAGGTAGCCACGTCGCTCTCGGCGAATACTTGGGGGACGGTGGTCTCCACGTGGAAGTATGAAGTCTCGATCTGCCAGCCGTCACGTACATTAATCTCCGAGATCTTACAGAACTTCGGGTTCATCAGCTTACAATAATAGTCTCCATACTTTTCCTCCTTGCTGTCCAGCACGAATACGCCCGGACGGTTTGGCACCGGCTTCAATGCCTCTTTCTCCTCTGTCCTATATTTGGCGTTTACCCATAGGAATACGGTCTCTATGCCATCGATCACGGCCTCCGAGGAGAGATCGATCGTATCGCCGTTCTCGAACCAGTATGGATCTCCCGGATGAGAGGGGGAAGTAAGCGTTATGTGCCCCAAACCATTATAATTTATCTGCCGGTAGTTCTTCACCGTAGAATATCTCAAAAGAGATCCATCCGCATTCAAGTTACTCAAGTTCGGGTACTGAGCCAGATCGAGACTCTCCACGTATCCCGGCAATCCCAACGACTCCAGATTCTTTCCCACTTGCGCGGAAGGAAGCTCATACTCCGTATTTTGCAGATATAGATGACGGATAAACGCCGGCAGGTTCTTTACCAGATCCGCGAACTGTTCTGTATGCGGCAAGGCCAAATAGGTCAAGCTCGTAGCCTTATCGAAACCTTGCAACTTCAAGTTCGGGCAGTACTCGATCTCCAGACGGCTCAATTGCTTGAAGGATGAGATATCCAGCGAAGCCAAGGGCGAATGCTCAAGGTAAAGCTCCGTCAGCTTCGAACAACCGGTAAGATTCAGTGTCGCTAGCTTCGTGTTCTGGTAACTTCCCTCGCCTATGTATAATGTTCCAAATCTAAAATATTGCAGTTCCGGGCATTTGGACAGGTCAAGTGAAGCTAAGTTCCTGCTATATATATGCAAGTGCTCCAGTTTCGTATTTTTCGATACGTCCAGCTTCTCTATATTCATAAATTCCTCGCACTCGAAATACTTCAACTCAGTGAAGGCGCTCAAGTCTAATTGAGAGATCGTATCCTTAGAGTTCCAATCTAACTCAATCGCCAGATGCGTTAAGCGACCGACCTCGTCGGTGTTCCAGTCCGTACGGATCACGTCTTGATATGAGTTCCAATTCTCGCGCTCCCAGCCCTTGCTTTCCACGAACTCCTGCAATTGGGTGATATTCGGGTTATCGGTAGCCAGCTTCTTCAATCCGGCGATGTCCGCGGGGGAGTAGCTGTCCGAGTTACGGGCTACCTTGATCTGGGGCGTATACATACGCCAATTGTCGTAATTCGAGTTCGTAATCTCACATATATAATATTCGCCCGGCTTTCCGCTAAACACGAAAGCCCCCTCCTTGCCAGAGACCATCGGCATGGTCGCTTCCGTCCGTTTACCAGTAGTTCGATCGTTAAGGAACCAAGTGTAGATCGATTTCACGCCACCCACCGTAGCGTAAGCGGATAGATCGATCTCCTCGCCCTTCGCGGCATAAGCGTTATAATCGTCTACTGGCGTACCGGCTATGACCCTAGTAGAACCATAAAGATTGAAATACTCAGGTAATGGACTCGGGAGCTTCACCGTGAACCATGTAAGCGAATCGTTATCATCCATATTCAGTTGCCTTAGCTTTGTCAAAGCAGACAGATCAAGAGATTTCAACCGAGTGCCAGTCAACTGTAAGTCTTCCAATCCACTCAACGAGCCTATATCCTTCATGTCAGATACCGTATGTGTTCTATAATCCTTTATAAAGAAGCTTTTCACCCGGCTCGGGGACTCGGCGTTCCACGTCACGCCCACGTTGTAGCCATCGCTCTGCGTCCGGTCTTTCAAGTAATCCTTGCTGGAGATGAAGTTCTGCAAGTCCGAGTTCAGCGGGTTGGCCTCGGCGATCGCTTTCAAGGCGGCGATATCGTCCTGCGAGTTATTGGCCGGGAAAGCGAACGATGCTCGGCCGCCATATGCAACCTCATTGCCGTCCGCATCACAAATATCCACTTGAACCGTTCCGCTCCATTCCTCCGTGGCATGAGCCATCAACGTGAATTGCGTAGCGGAGAACGAAGGAATATCTAATACGTATATAGGTTCATTATATAGACCAGTCTCTTTACTTAGGTTCTGCCCGGAAAGGGTCAAGCCTTCAGAAGGGCCATTCAGATAAATCTTCATCTTAGCGTGTTGCCCCTGCAGGAAACCAGCCTTCGTCACGTTGATCGCAAAAGGGATATCCTCGTTCAGATCGCCGGATGTACGCGACAACTCCCCCATAGCAGGAGCCTTATCACTCAGCATAAACCGTATCGTCTGCCCGGTAGAGGCCAAAGCAGCCGTGCTTATGTCTTGCGAGCTGTACACTTTCACGGTATAGCCAGCCTCGCACCCCTTCGAGCTATTCATTTGCAGACGAAGCCCAACGCTATATCCATAGTCCGTCAACTTCTCGTCCGGTATCCAAAAGCCGCCATTGTCTAACGTTTGCGCCGGCTCAGAATCCTCAAAGCGGAACTCTACCCCGTCCGGATTAGCGGTGTTCACCAGCTGTACACGTATAGCCATGCCTTTCGTGAAGTTCTCGATATTGAAATTTAAGCTCCAAGTAGCCACCGGATTCCACTCGTAGATAAAGCAATAAGCTACAGGATCCAGAGTACTGGTAAACCGTACCTCCCCTTCCGCCTGGCTCTGCGGAGCCCCGGGTGTCATCCCCGCCAGGCTCGCCGACCCGGCCATACCCCAAGCCAGTCCATGCCCCGGCCATGCGGCGCATAAACATAAGACCATCGCAATGAGCGACAACCTCATACTAATTCCTCGTAAAATTGTTTTCATAAGCAATAAATTTATAAATAGGTGTTTTGTATTCATAATACGTATCGGTATCTCTCACCATTCCCGACTTAGCGTGTCGTATTCGTAGGATGGCCTTTTTCCCATGCGCCGAGCGCAAACACGCCGGGCCGGTATGCGGAGGAAATCCTCCGCATACTGGCCCGGCGTATACATATAATAGATCTGGGTTAGCTTGCTTGCTTGCTTGCTTGCTTGCTTGCTTGCTTGCTTGCTTGCTTGCTTGCTTGCTAGACAATTATTCCGATTCACCAAGCGCATACTGATAAAAAAGGTTAACATCATATATCTATCACACATCATCATATGATTTTCATATACTCTTTTAATGTATAAGACGTAGTAAATATAAGAAATAAAAAAATATGTAATAAAGACCTACACACCCCACCCTCCCAAATTCATGCTTATTGTGCGTATATAGCGGATAAGCGATTAAAAATAGCGGTTATGTGACATAAATAAATTCGAATACCATTTTGAGGGGATGGAGACGGGGCACGCCCCGTCTCTACAACTGGGTAATGAGTTAATCCTATAGACCTACTTTTTTCCTTATCAAATATCTTATTACATGGAAATTATTCCATACATTTGCCACTGTACTAATAAATAACAGTTACGACTATGACAAAATTAAGCAACATCCCCGCCAAGGAAACCACGGCCAAGACCGCAAGAACACGTAAGGCCAAGACCGAACCCGCAAAGTCCAAGTGGGATCCCACCAAGCCGGTACAATTCACACAAGAGGAGATATGGGAACATATCCATGAGATCGAGAAGGGGCCGTTCTATCCTATTGAAGAAGTACATCAAAGAATAAGATCATGGATGGACAACTATCAAGGAAAAAAGTAATCGGTTCTCCCATTTACGAGGAAAGCCTTGAGAGGATTTTCGTGGAAGGTATAGAACGATTCGGCATATTCCAAGCCCGGAAATATCTTGAGCACATATTGAATACAGTCGAGAAACTGGAAAACGACTATCCTTATTATCCCGAATGCCGACACCTAGCTACGAAAAGCCGCATGTACCGGAACATCATCCTGGATTCACACCTTATCATCTACCGCATCACCGAGGAGCGTATCGAAGTGCTAGACATCGTCCATTCCGCATCCAGCATGCGAAAGATCAAACAGGCTAGGAATATCCACATCGAATGATGCAGAGAAACAGAAAAAGGCGAGCCACCCGTAAGTGACCCGCCTCTTTTTGCTGATATATAAGGATTAAGATTGGATTAGTTGTTCTCCGGACGAAGCTTGCGTACGGTAACAGCTGTCTGCCACATCTCGCTCTCGCGCAATGCCTTCAATTCAGCCTCCAATTTCTCACGATAATCCGGCTTAGAGTTTGAGTCGATAGAGATCTGAGCCTCGTTACCGCATTTTACGTTCGCGTACAATTTCTCGACAACCGGCTTGATAGCGTCGTGGAACGGACCCATCCAGTCCAAAGCGCCACGCTGGGCAGTCGTAGAGCAGTTCGCGTACATCCAGTCCATACCGTTCTTAGCGAATAAAGGCATCAAGGATTGAGTCAACTCCTCGACCGTCTCGTTGAAAGCCTCGGAAGGAGTGTGCCCATTCTCGCGCAATACCTCATACTGGGCCAACAACAGACCTTGGATAGCGCCCATCAAGGAACCGCGCTCACCGGTCAAGTCGGAAGTAGCCTCACGGATGAAAGTCGTCTCGAACAAATAACCGGAACCGATACCGATACCCAACGCCAACGTACGATCCATTGCCTTGCCGGTAGCGTCTTGATAGATAGCGAAAGAAGAGTTCAAGCCACGCCCCTCAAGGAACATGGAACGCAAAGACGTACCAGACCCCTTCGGAGCGACCATGATCACGTCAATATCCGCAGGAGGAACAACACCTGTACGATCGTTCCAAGTGATCGCGAAGCCATGAGAGAAATACAGGGCCTTGCCAGCTGTCAAATAAGGCTTCATCGTAGGCCATACAGACATTACGGCAGCGTCGGACAATAAGCACATGATGATCGTGGCCTTGTCGCAAGCCTCCTCGATACCGAACAGAGTCTCACCCGGAACCCATCCGTCCTCAACCGCTTTCTCGTAAGTCTTACCTTGGCGCTGACCAACGATTACGTTGAAGCCATTGTCACGAAGGTTCAATGACTGTCCCGGTCCCTGTACGCCATAGCCGATAACAGCGATTGTCTCATCTTTTAATATCTCTCTTGCCTTTTCCAACGGAAATTCCTCGCGGGTCATTACATTCTCTACAACACCGCCAAAATTCATTTGTGCCATTTTCTTTTTAACTATTAATGTTTAAAAACCTATTTATGTATCTCTTTTATTATCTCCAAGTAACCGCCGCACGACAGATCGCCTTTCCCTCATGGCAAATAGCCATGTCTTGCTTATCGGGAGCGGACTCCGCCTTATGAAGCGTAAGCGGCATACCTTGTTTACCCTCGGATTGGTAGGCGATCTCCAGACGGCCGATCTCACGGGTCTTGAACTGGTCGATATCGAACAAATCCAGCAGGTGCTCAATATACTTCACGCTATTGAAGTGACCGTTGATATCCAAGTCGCTGTATTTGATCGAATACGGGATTCCCTCCGCCTTATTCTCCGCCGGCATGATCCTGCCCGGCTTCTCGATCGGGCACGGACGCTCGTCGATATATTTGCCCAATGCCTCTATATCCAATAAGGTAGGACGGCGGGTCTCCACGTCGATAGCCGCCCAAATAGAACGGGCGAATCCAAAGGTTTTCCCATTCTCATCCGCCAGCTCAAAACAACGGCTGGTGAAAAGACGTCCGACCTCATCGATCCAAGTGTATAAATTAATCTTATCGAAGGCGGTAGGATATTCCTTCATCTCGATAGCCAGACGGGACAACACCCAAGCCGTATGACGCTCCGACATATCATTGAAACCGAACCCACGCTCTCCGGCATGGCTGGAAGCGGCGTGAATCAAATAGTTACCAATCATAGGGAGCGTTACACGTCCCCTAAAATCCATCAAATATGGCTCCGCCACGAAATGAAATAATCCTACTTTCTCCATATCTTATTATTGTTGCTTTTCCTGTAACTTTCGCTCCATATCGGCCAACATATCGCTCAAGCGCTCCACCTTGCTCTTCGTGATAGCCACACGTCCGGAGCGGATGAATTGCAGGACACCGATCGTCTCGCTCAACTCATTGAACAAGGCCTGTGTCTCGTCATAGTGGCCACTCTTCTCCAATACCACGCAGGTCTCGTTCATCTCCAAGATACGGGCGTTGTATTTACGGATCAATCCCTCCACGGTTCCCATCTTGATGAAAAGCTCGGTACTTAGCTTATAAAGAGCGATCTCTTGATAAACCAGATCCTCATCCGTATTATAATAAGCCTTCAAGATATCCACACGTTTATCGATCTGTTTCACCACCTTATCGATCATATCCTCATCGGCGAATGTCGTGATCGTAAACTTATGGATGCCCTTGATAGCGGACGGAGAGACGGACAGAGTCTCGATGTTCAGCTGTCGGCGTGTAAAGATAATCGTTATCTGGTTCAAAAGACCTACGATATTCTCTGAAAAGATAATAACGGTATATAATTTCTTTGTTGTCATAGCTTCATCTCCTCCTTATTTCTCGTCTCCCATAATCATGTTTGTCACGCTTCCCCCGGCAGGAACCATCGGATACACCATTCCGCAAGTCTCCACGTTAGCGACCAACACGTAAGCGCCGTCGTGGTTTAGCATCTCGGCGATAGCGTCGTCCAATTCCTCCCGCTTTTCAACGGCACGGCTGGCGATACCATAGGCTTTAGCGATCGCCACGAAATCCGGATTCTCCATGATGGTGTTTGAATAACGCTCGTGGAAGAACAATTCTTGCCACTGACGTACCATACCTAAGAAGTTATTATTAAGAATAATAATCTTCACGTTCAGTTTCTCCTGCATGATGGTACCCAATTCCTGAATCGTCATCTGCATACCCCCATCACCGGTAAAGAAGCAGACCGTACGGTCTGGAGCCCCGAACTTAGCGCCCATAGCGGCCGGCAGACCAAATCCCATCGTACCTAAACCACCGGAAGTCACCACGCTACGGGTTTGTTTATATTTGAAATAGCGGACACCCATCATCTGGTTCTGCCCAACGTCGGTCACCAATACAGCGTCGTTACCGGTCGCCTCGGAAACCTTACGGACTACCTCGCCCATTTTCAGTTGGCCCTCGGTCGGATACAATTCCTTCTCGATTACCTTATCGTATTCCTCTTTCTCGTCCCGATCGAACTCGGCATTCCATTCCGGACGTTTACGTTCTTCCAACAACGCCGTGATCATCGGTATCGTGTGCTTGGCATTACCCAGCACCTTTACATCTACGGGGACGTTCTTACCGATTTCCGAGTTGTCGATATCCAGATGGATAATCTTGGCTTGCTTAGCGTATGTCTTTAAATCGCCAGTCACACGGTCGTCGAAACGCATACCGATAGCGATCAATACATCACACTCATTCGTTTTCCGGTTCGGCCCTACGTTTCCATGCATACCGAGCATTCCCTTGTTCAATGGGAAATCGGTTGGCAACGCAGATAAGCCCAATACCGTAGATCCGGCAGGTATATCATTCTTTTGGAGAAACGCTTTCAATTCCTCTTCCGCACCGCCTAACAATACTCCCTGCCCGACCAGACAGAAGGGTTTCTTCGCCTCATTGATTAAATCGGCGGCGGCCTTGATACGATCCTTTTTGATATCCGGCTCCGGCTGATAACTACGTACGTAATCTACCTTCTTATATTCATAGTCCACCAGCCCTACTTGCGCGTCCTTCGCTAAATCCAGCACAACTGGACCCGGACGGCCTGTAGAAGCGATATAAAAAGCACGAGAAACAGCCCATGCGATCTCCTCCGGCTTGCGGATTTGATAAGCCCATTTCGTGATCGGTTGCGTGATGCCAATCACGTCGACTTCCTGAAAAGCATCGGTTCCCAACAACGGCGAGGGTACTTGACCGGCGATTACGACCATTGGCGTACTATCCATCAGCGCGTCAGCGATACCCGTGATGGTATTCGTAGCGCCCGGGCCGGAAGTAACCAACGTCACTCCTACCTTGCCGGATACACGAGCATAGCCTTGAGCCGCATGGGTAGCGCCTTGCTCGTGGCGCACCAATACATGCCTCAACTGGTCCCTATAATCATATAAACTGTCGTAAATAGGTATCGCCTGTCCGCCGGGATAACCGAAGATAGTATCTACTCCTTCAGCAATCAACGCTTTCAGCAAAGCTTCCGAACCGGTTATCTTTTGTTTCTCCATAAGAAATAACGTGTTTAATGTATATTATTGGCTTTAATCTTCAACAATCCTTACACCTCCCTTATCGGCGGAGCTAACCATCTTCCCGTACGCTCTCAACGCTTTCGATACCTCACGCTGACGCATCGGCGGCGTAAAGGCTTTCTTTCCACGCGCCTCTTCCGCTTTACGGCGCTCGGCCAACTCCTCGTCGCTCAGCCGCACGTTGATGGAACGTTCCGGGATATTGATCTCGATGATATCCCCGTCTCTCACCAGTCCGATAGCGCCACCGGAAGCGGCCTCAGGAGAGATATGCCCGATAGAAAGACCGGACGTACCGCCACTGAAACGACCATCCGTGATCAAGGCGCACTCCTTACCTAAGTGACGGCTCTTTATATAAGAGGTAGGATATAACATCTCTTGCATTCCCGGCCCTCCTTTCGGACCCTCATACGTGATGACGACCACATCGCCTGAAACGACCTTGCCTCCTAAAATGCCCTCGCAAGCGGCATCCTGTGAATCGAAGACTTTCGCCGGGCCGGAGAATTTCCAAATACTCTCATCCACGCCGGCGGTTTTTACGACACATCCGTCCAAGGCGATATTCCCTCTCAAAACAGCCAAGCCGCCATCCTTGGAATAAGCGTGCTCCACGTCACGGATACAACCTTCGGCACGATCCGTATCTAATTCCTTATAATAAGATTCTTGGGAACCCATCTGGATACTGAACCGATGAGCGGGAGCGCTCTTGTATTTACGGATCGCCTCCTCCGTTACGTTCGGGGAAGTGACGGCGTATTTATCAACAGCCTCGGCCAAGGTCAGGCCGTCCGCACGTCTCGTGCTGCCATCCACAAGCCCGGCTTTCATCAACTCGTTCATGATACCGAGGATTCCACCGGCACGGTTTACGTCTTGTACATGATAAGTGTGCGTATTCGGGGCTACCTTACACAGGCAAGGTGTCTTGCGGGATAACATATCGATATCCTCCATATGAAAATCGGCACCGGCTTCTTGTGCCACGGCCAATAAGTGAAGCACCGTATTGGTAGACCCCCCCATGGCGATATCCAGCGACATGGCGTTCAAGAAAGCCTGACGGGTAGCGATGTTGCGAGGTAACACGGAATCATCCCCATCACGATAGTATTTGTAAGCGTTCTCAACGATTTGCTTAGCCGCGTCACGGAAAAGTTGGATACGGTTCTTATGGGTAGCCACGATCGTCCCGTTCCCCGGAAGCGCCAGACCGATCGCCTCGTTCAAGCAGTTCATAGAGTTAGCGGTAAACATACCGGAACAACAACCGCAACCCGGACACGCATGGCGTTCCACCTGCTCGATACGCTCATCGCTTACCGATGTATCGGCGGACTCAATCATCGCGTCGATCAAATCCAGATGGCGGCCATCCAGCTCACCTGCCTCCATCGGGCCACCGGACACGAACACCGTCGGGATATTTAATCGCATGGAAGCCATAAGCATACCCGGCGTGATCTTATCGCAATTGCTGATGCAAACCATAGCGTCCGCCTTATGGGCATTTACCATATATTCCACGCTGTCCGCGATAATGTCGCGTGAAGGAAGCGAGTAAAGCATCCCATCGTGCCCCATAGCGATACCGTCATCGATAGCGATCGTATTAAATTCAGCGGCGAAACAACCTTGTTTCTCGATCTCGGCCTTGACCAGTTGCCCGATCTCATGCAAATGCGTATGCCCCGGCACGAACTGGGTAAATGAATTTACGATAGCGATAATAGGCTTGCCGAACTGTTCCTCTTTCATCCCGTTGGCACGCCATAGCGCACGGGCTCCGGCCATCCTACGACCTTCGGTGCTAAATGAGCTTCTTAACGGATTCTTCATCTCTTTCCTATTTTTTGTTCGTAGAGCGCTTTATCCACGCCTCTACCTTGAATTATTTATAATAAAAAAAGCCTTTCCCTATATGGAGAAAGGCTTAAGAAATATCTCTACGACTTCACAACTTCTTACACACCTTTCTCCTTACCTACTAATGACTAGAAGGACCACCACGAGAATAATATGCAATACGTTGTTCATCATCTTTTCTTATTGTCTTTGTTTGTTTGACGCTGCAAATGTAGAACAATAATTGATATGCGCAAAGGATTTAAAAGAAAATTCTTTATTTTTCTTTCAATTCTCAAGCAAATATCATTTTAGGATTGCATTTTAACAGGAGCAAGAGTGTATTACTTAGGAATCGGAAGGTATAGAAGAGAAAAAACTTCGATTTCCTACTAAGGACAGCGAAAAGAAAAATGTCATCTAGAATAAATTTCAGATAACATTTTTATCAGATAATACGACTTACGATAACACGTATCTCATAAGAAAATCCCATTCTAGCGACAAAAAAGATACATATAAACTCCAAATCACATATTTATTAACACTTGTAGACTATAAATAGCCTTGAAAAAATTCATAATAATGTTTTAGAAAAAACATAAGGAAGTTCTCCGAAGAACATAAGGAAGAAATTTCATCTAGTATCGGACTAAATTTTGTTAACATTCGAATGAAAATCACCTGAAATCAAGACTAAATCCGGCATAACCCACGCTGGAAGCAGCTCAAGCAAAGACATTTTCAAAATGACTTTCAGACAGAGAAAGCCTTAAATACTCAACCGATAGACAGCTCTTCAAACATCAATCATAAAAAAAGACCAACAGCACCTGCATTCAAACATCATTCTGATTTACACAACCATCAAATGCTTGCGTTTTTCCCGTGCGACCAAGCCCCCGGCCCCATAATTCATCACCCACAGAGAGCAATAATAGCACTTTGACATTTCGTCAGTTCACGGTTTGATAAGCCGTTTAAGTAAACGGTTCATTAAATATATCGCCGATTTCCTAATACACAGCATTTCATATTTTGATTTGGATAAACAATAAATATAATAATTTGTATCTTTGACCCCAATAGCAATTAAGAAACTGATCGTTAATAAAAATATGAAACACTACAACTTCGACGAAGTTATCGAACGACATGGGACGAGTTGCGTGAAATTCGACCGTTTGAAAGAGATGTTCGGTGACGAGAATCTGATACCACTATGGGTGGCGGATATGGATTTCCGCACACCGGACTTTATTGTAGAGGCCCTGAAGAAACGTTGTGAGCACGAGATATTCGGCTATACATTCGGCTCCGACGAGTATTACGAGAGTATCATCAATTGGGTACACTACAAACATAACTGGAAAATACAACGGGAATGGATCAGCTATATCCCGGGAATCGTAAAGGGAATCGCTTTCGCTATCCAATGCTTTACGCAAAAAGGAGATAAGGTCATCATCCAGCCCCCTGTTTATCACCCGTTCCGCATCGTTCCGGAGAAAATGAAGCGCGAGGTCGTTTATAATCCGCTAAAGATGGTAGACGGCATCTATGAGATGGATTTTGATCATCTTGAATCTATTATAGATGATGAATGCAAGGTATTGATCCTCTGCAACCCTCACAATCCGGGTGGGATCGTCTGGAAAAAGGAAACCTTGGTCCGCTTGGCCGATATTTGCGCCAAGCACAATATTTTGGTTATCTCCGATGAGATTCATGCGGAAATGGCCTATCCTCAGTACACGCATTACCCGTTCGCCTCCGTATCGGATATCACTCCTCCTCCTTCCACGAA
>OBYG01001076.1_pt1 | contig 13325 bp, 10 predicted proteins | sample 1538201 | NCBI WGS metagenome assembly OBYG01 (sample SAMEA2580177, study PRJEB22360) | human gut metagenome | biome: human gut; feature: human-associated habitat; material: faeces | place: Denmark | collected 2008/2010 | reverse complement strand
TTTTACGAACCCTTATATAAGTGCGTCCAAAAATCCACTTTATTTTTCACTCTTAAACCTCCTCATTCCATTCCGTCTGTATCTCACTAAATCTGCTGTATGTTCCTACGCCAGACGGTAATGGTTTCCTTCCTTTACTACCTTTACTCCATACGTCTTTTCTGCCTCAGAAATAGAAATTTTGTGCTCAATGCAATCGGACAGCACTGCCTTTGGATCTCTCTTCCTAGGATCTCCATATCCGCCTGCGCCCGGTGTGCGGACTGTCACAATATCTCCTTTATGCAAAGGCACGTCTGTACACTTGGACATCAGCTTTTCTACTGTTCCATCTGTTCTGGTGATGAAATACTCGCCTCCTGATCCAGGAAGTCCGCCATAAAGTCCCCATGGCTTATAAATCTGACGATCCCCCAGCCCCGTATAATTAATGTTATCGTATCGGGCCTCAAAAATTCTCTCAATGCCCAAACCGCCTCTGTACTCGCCAGCTCCTCCGCTGTTTTCAATCAGACCGTATTTGTGAACCATCAGAAGCGGAAATTCCATCTCTAAAGCCTCGATAGGAAGATTCGAGGTATTCGTCATATGGACCTGAACGCCGCTTAAACCGTCATTGTGTTTCTGGGCTCCTGAACCGCCTGCAATCGTCTCTAAATACACGTAAAAATGGGACGGATCTTCTGGATCGGTTCCGCTGAAAATCGCAGAAGTACAGGAGGAATTGCAACCTGCCAAAGCCCGCTCCGGCACCGCCGGACCTAGAGCTCCAAAAATGACGTCCGCCACTCTCATACAGGTATCGATCCTAGCTCCCACAGGAGCCGGATTGGATGCGTTGACAATGGTTCCCTCCTCTGCATCTACTGTGAAAGCCCGGTAAATGCCTGCGTTGGACGGAATTCCAGGATCAATCAAAGCCTTTAACGAATAGAATACTGTAGCCAGAAGACCATTTTTCGTCACATTATTCGGACCGCTTACCTGGGGATCTGTGCCTGCAAAGTCCAGGTGCATAGTATCTCCCTTAATAGTGATTTTTACCTGTATTTTAATTGGATCCGGATGATTCACTCCTGCGTCGTCCATATAATCTGTAAATTCATAATCGCCGTCAGGAAGAGCCTCAATGCCGGCCCGGAGTCTCCGCTCCGCGTAGTCCTGGAGCTCGTGCATACTGTCCACCAGAAGCATATCATACCGGTCAAATGCCTCTGTAAGGCGTTTCGCTCCTACCCGGTTCGATGCAATCTGAGCCTGAAGATCCCCGTACCTCTCTCCTGGAATCCGGCTGTTGGCCATGAGAAATCCTATAATATCTTCATTGATCTCTCCGTTTTCACACACGCGTACCAGAGGAATCTTAAGCCCTTCCTGGAAAATGCTGACTGCGTCTCCCGAAGTAGATCCGGCTACCTTGCCTCCCACATCGCTGTGATGGGCCAGATTAGCCACCCATCCAATAAGAGTTTTTCCCACAAAAACAGGCTGGGCTACTGTAATGTCGGGCAGATGAGTTCCTCCGCCGTTGTAAGGGTCGTTTCCCATGAACATATCGCCCGGGCGGATATCAGATAATGGGTGCTTTCTGTAAACTTCCTTGATGATTCCCAGAAGAGAACCCAGGTGCATAGCCACGTGCTCTGCCTGAGCCACCATATTCCCCTCCGGATCAAAGACAGCAGTAGAAATATCCCGTCTTTCCTTGATATTCGTTGAATACGCGCTCTTAATCAGCGCTACTCCCATCTCCTCGGCAATGGAGAGCAGGAGGTTCCCCACTATCTCCACTGTAACTGCGTCAACTCGTTTTCCCATTACTTTCCACCTCCCTCGTAGGTTACGCGAAGATTCCTATAGCCATCCGTGTATGCCTTCCATCCCGGCGGAATGACAGAGGTAGAATCCATCTGCTCAATGATAGCGGGACCTTCGATGACACAGCCCGGAACAAAATCTTCTCTATGGTAAATATTTGTGGAAATATAATCTTTTTCCCTGTCGAACAGAACATTTCTCACATCAAACGGCTCAGGCGCCGGAGCATTTTCCTGAATCTTTTCTTCCTTCAGATCCGGCTTCACGATATCTCCCACTGCGCTGACTCTGTAATTGACCATCTGAATCCGCATAGAACGGTTAAAATATCCATAGGAGCGGTTGTGCTCTTTATGGAACTTTTCGATCATCTCTTCCATGGCCTCTCTGGTAAAATGTCCGCTGACCTCAATTCCAATCTCATAATTCTGTCTCTCATACCGGCACTCAATCAGATAAGTAAAGCTTCTGTCTTTCTCTTTTACTCCTTCTCGGCTGAGAAGCTCGTTTCCTTCTCTTGTCAGAGTATCGAAAATATCCTGCACACGGTTCAGATTTTCCTCCTCCGCAATCATCACATTAGAGCGGCTGATATCAAACTTCGTATCGGCCATCAAAAGCCCCAGAGAACACAGCGTTCCAGGAGACGGCGGCAGAAGAACCGAGGTAATTCCCATATCTCTGGCTACCTCGCAGGCGTGAAGCGGGCCCGCTCCACCGAAAGCCATCAGCGTAAACTCTCTGGCGTCATAGCCTCTCTCCACAGAAACTACACGGATAGCTCTCGTCATGTTGGAATTAACAACAGAAATAATTCCTGCTGCCGCCTGATCCAGGGTAAGCTCTGATTTATCGCAGATATTCTCTTTAATTGCCTTCTCCGCAAGACCTGCGTCTACATCCATCCGCCCGCCTAAAATCTTTTCACGGTTCAGTTTTCCCAGGACAATATTGGCATCCGTCACGCAGGGATTCGTGCCTCCCCTCATATAGCAGGCCGGGCCAGGAGTCGCGCCCGCACTGTCTGGTCCTACTTTAAGAGCGCCTCCCGCATCAATTCTGGCAATGGAACCGCCTCCCGCTCCTACCGTTACGATGTCAATCATTGGAATTCTGGCCGGATAGCCCTCCACCAGACGCTCATTTGAAAGAGAGGCCTTGCCATTCTCTATCAGGCTCACATCTATACTTGTTCCGCCCATATCAAACGTAATAATTTTATCAATTCCGCACTGCTTTCCAATACAGGCGGCCCCAATCACACCGGCGCTGGGTCCTGAGACAGCCGTCTTAATCGGGCAGTCAATGGTCTCTGCAATGGAAATGACAGAGCCGTTAGACTGTGTTACATAAGGAGCAACCGTGATTCCAGCGTCCAGAATGGAACGCTCGAAATTGTGGACGTATTTCTCCATAACCGGGCCCAGATAGGCATTCAGCACTGTAGTGCTCATTCTGGAATATTCCCTGAACTCCGGCACCAGCTCATGGGACACCGATACATAGACTTCCGGGTATTCTTCCCTGATAATTTCCTTAATTCTGTCCTCATGCACTGGATTTAAGAAGGAAAACAGCGTGCAGACAGCTATGGTCTCTGCCTTCATATCTTTTAAATACCGCACTGCCTCTCGGACGCTGTCCTCATTCAGCGCCGTTTTTACCGTGCCGTCGTAGAGAATTCTCTCCTCTACCTCGCACTTCATTCCGTCAGGAATCAGACTTTCCGGTTTCTGCTTGGACAAATCGTAGAGGGATGGCCGCTTCTGCCAGCCAATTTCCATCAAATCCTTAAACCCCTTTGTCGTGATCAGTCCAAGCCTTGCTCCCTTTTTCTCAATCAGAGCGTTCGTCGCTACTGTCGTTCCGTGGGCCAGATAACTTACCTGTTCCGGCCCAATGACGTCCTCCTCCAATACATGAAGAATTCCGCTTACAATCGCCTTGGACGGATCCTCCGGAGTGGAGCTGTGCTTGAAGTGCTTTAACCGTCCTGTCTCTGTGTCGAAGGTAGAAAAATCAGTAAATGTGCCCCCCACATCTACGCCTATCATTATGCTCATAGTGTCACCTCATATTTTATGAAAATGCTGCCCGGCAGCCAGCCATAAGGGCTGCTCCCCTTGCCGTTCGCTTAACAGATTCCAATATTTTCTGCGCTTCATTCCCAGTTACTGTAATTTTTACTTCTGTATTTTGCGGAACACGCACCATATCTTCATCGTCTGTGTGCAGAATCGTTTCTTTTACGAGATTCCCTTCCGGAAAATGTTTTTCTTCTATATACAGAGCCAGTTCAAACATCTGCATAGCTTCCAAAGCATTCCCTCCCAGATTTCCTCTGGTTCCCGAATGCCTAGACGCCAGGCCGTCATCTTCGATTCCAATAAACTGGATTCTCATGCTCTCCATCTATTTACACCTGCTTTCAATCTCCTCTGCCTTTTCTGTAATACTCCTCGCTTTTAAGGGACAATATTCCTGTTTTTTTCTTTTCTCAAGAAATTCTCTTCTGACCCGTTGTAAAACCTCTGGACTTTTAAACAACTGAGCTCCGGTCAGAGCCATAACTTTTGCGGCAACGATCATACCTTTCATGCAAATGCTGCTCTTTCCCTGCGCCGTCTCTTGCCAAGAATGTCCCAGCGTATCCTTAACATAACAGGCTGACACGCACTGTACAGTAGGGGTCGTCCAGCTAACATCACAGATATCCGTAGAACCAGGCTTATGAATATCGATTTCCCGGAAAGGATACAGAATGTCATTATAGGTTTTCCCCTTCACTTGCTCTATAATATCCTCTGCCTGCTCTTCATAAAGCAGACGCATCAAATCAAAAGTAGCCAGCTCTCCGTTTTCCGGCAGAGCTGTATGCATCCTTTCGGCATACTTCCAATCCTCCTCTGTCATGACCACTGTTCCTGTTTCTCTGTATTTCTCATACATAAGACGTTCCATCGTCCGATTGGGAAGAAGCTCTGTGGTTCCTGTATGATAATCTGCCTTCAAAATACAGCCGCTGATTAAAGCAGCTCCCTGCGCCACCTGATGGAGATGCTCCATAGCTTCCTCGATCTGAGTACGCACGTGCGCTCGGTAAGCATAAAGCACTTTTGATTCTTCCGGATAATCCCCTTCATCTCCTGTTTTCAAAATCGTTGAACGGACAACAAAGCATTTATCCAGATGATTCCTTAAATTCTGCGCTCCCATATAGAAAAGCTGTAGCGCTTCTTTTGCACTAATTCCTTTTTCCTTGTCTCCTATAAAGGTGTACTCCACCTTTTGTTGGGCATGAAAATTAATGGACCAAATACCATTGTCATCTGTAGGATGCCAGCTGATAGCTGCATCGCAGTCGTCAAATACTCCCTTCTGGAGCATTAATACTTTTCCTGCTCCACCCTCTTCAGCAGGACAGCCATAAAATCTCACAGTTCCAGTCATATGAGCTTCTTCCAACATGTCCTTTACCGCTATCGCGGCTGCGGCTGCGGCCGTTCCCAGAATATGGTGACCGCATCCATGACCATATCCTCCCGGTACAATAGGCTTTCTCTCTATCTCGTCCGCTTCTTGGCTGATTCCAGGCAAAGCATCAAATTCGCCCATAAAGCCAATAATTGGTGTACCTTTTCCCCATTCTGCAATAAAAGCAGTTTCCAGGCCTGCTGCCTGCTCCTGAATGTGAAAGCCTTCTGCCCGTATCATCTCTCTCAGCCGTTCAGAAGAACGGTATTCCTTAAAAATAGGTTCCGGATGTTCCCATATGAACTCAGCTACATCAATATATGTCTGTCTCTTTTCGTCAATAGATTCTCTTATCTGTTTATCGCTTCTCATTTCTCCTCCGTTTCCCCACCTGCCAGATGGCAAAGCACCATATGACCTTTTTCTACCTCCACATATTCCGGCATCACTTCGGAGCACTCCGGCTTAGCGTAAGGACACCGTTTATGAAAATGACATCCTGGCGGGGGATCTGAAGGATTCGGTACATCTCCCTGTATAATAATACGATCACGCTTCAAATCCGGTTCTGGTATCGGAATAGCAGACAGGAGGGCCTTTGTATAAGGATGAATCGGATTTTTATATAACTGTTCTTTATTGGCAATCTCTACTATCCGTCCCAGATACATAACTGCTACTCTGTCACAAATATGATGGACTACGCTTAAATCATGAGAAATAAACAAATATGTTAAATTCATTCTCTCTTTTAAGTCTCTCATCAAATTTAATACCTGCGCTCGTACTGAAACATCCAGCGCCGACACAGGCTCATCGCAAATGACAAATTTCGGTTTAGTTGCCAAAGCTCTGGCTATTCCAATCCTCTGTCTCTGGCCACCAGAAAATTCATGGGGAAATCTTTGGATATAGGAACGGTTTAAGCCTACTAAGTCCATTAAACGATAAACCATCTCCTCCCTGCTCTCTCCTTGAGCCGTGTTAAAAATATCGATTGGTTCCCCAATAATTTCCCCTACTGTCATTCTAGGATTTAAAGACGCGCCTGGATCCTGAAAAATAATCTGCATTTCCTTGCGCTTTAAACGCATTTCTTCTTTTTTTAATTCCCTGATATTTTCGCCTTCAAAAATAATCTGACCATCTGTTGGCTCTATCAGCCTTAAAATGCTTCTTCCCAAGGTCGATTTACCACATCCACTCTCGCCGACAATTCCTAAAATTTCTCCTTCTGTTACCTTTAAATTAATTCCGTCAACAGCTTTTACCGTCCTTTTTCCTCTTCCAAAAAAACCTGCTTTTAACACATAATATTTTTTTAAATTTTTAACTTCCAGTAGTACTTCTGCCATCCGCCCCACCTACCTTCCGCGCTCCTTATCAAATTTCTAATCTTATTTTTTCTTCTCATCGTAAAGGAAGCATCGAACTTTCCTTCCACCACAGTCATAAAGCTCTGGTATTCTGCTTTTGCATATTTCCTTTGCGTAAGGGCATCTAGGCCAGAATCGGCATCCTTCAGGCATATCATAGAGACTTGGAACAGAACCCTCTATTATATACAGCTTATCTTTTACATCATCAATTCTGGGAAGTGCGTTTATCAGCCCTTGAGTATACGGGTGAAGAGGCTTTTTAAATAAATCTCGCACGCTACAGTATTCCATGACCATTCCCGCATACATTACCAACACATAATCAGCCATCTCTGCAATAACTCCTAAATCATGTGTAATCATCATGATCGAAGTTCCCAGCCTATTTTTCAATTCTCGCATCAGCTCCAAAATCTGAGCCTGAATTGTCACATCAAGCGCTGTGGTAGGTTCATCTGCTATCAGAAGCTCTGGGTTACAAGACAAAGCCATTGCAATCATAACTCTCTGCCTCATACCTCCGCTCAGTTCATGAGGGTATTCATCTACTCTTTTTTCTGGTGAAGGAATGCCTACCAGCTTTAACATTTCAATAGCCTTTTCGCGCAGATACTTTTTAGTCAGATGTTCGTGAGTTTTTATCATTTCCCCTATTTGCTGCCCCACTGTGTATACAGGATTTAAAGAAGTCATCGGTTCCTGAAAAATCATAGAGATTTCCTTTCCCCTAACTTTTTCCATCTCTGATGCCGAGCATTTCGTTAAATCTCTTCCTTTAAATAAAATCTCTCCCTCAATTACTTTTCCCTCTGGGGGAAGCAATTTTAAAATAGACATGGAAGTAACACTTTTCCCACAGCCGGATTCTCCTACAATTCCCAGCGTTTCTCCTTTTCTAACAATAAAATCTACTCCGTCAACTGCTGGAACTTTTCCCTTTCTATCATAAAAATATGTTTTTAATCCCTTAACCTTTAAAATTGTATCTTCCTTCATCTTGTCCCCCATTTCTCAGTTCAAGATCTCTTCTTTGTTTCATCTGCAATTTCAGGGAACAGGGACAGATAGTAAATCATTGATTTTTCAAAATCCAACACACCCTTTACTGTACAATACTCATTGCTGGAATGCTGTCTGGAACCATGCCCCATTCCTCCTGTTACATACGGAATTCCCAAAATACGTTCAAATAAATAATACGGAGCTGAACCCGGATTCCATGGCCATATTTGTGGTCTGGCTCCCATCATTTCATACATTCTTTTTAGAGTTTGAACAGAAGAAGAATAGTACGGAACGCTGGATGGATAATACGCTTTACCAAATTCCTGAATTTCTATATCAGAAAAACCATGGCTGTCCAGGTGGCGTCTCAACTTACTAATCATATCCTCTGGCTCCATTCCCGGCACAAGACGGATATCCATTTTTACACTAGCCTCATGAGGAAGAAGCGTTTTAGGGCCTTCTCCAATATAGCCACCTTTAATTCCGTCTATATTTAAAGTTGGTACGGTCAGCATCTTTTTCCAAAGTTCTAGACCTTCTAAATCCCATTTGAATTTTTTCACAGCATAAGATGTCTTCCACTCATTCTCATCCATTAAATCACAAGATTCCCTAAGAGCTTCTTCCTTTTCCTGAGTCAAAGGAAGTATGCCGTCATAAAATCCATCAATCAAAATTTCGTTTTCATTTTCTCCTATCATAGTAGAAAGAGCCTTTACTAATCTCCAGACAGGATTGGCCACCCAGGCGGCAAATGCACTGTGGATTCCTCGCTCTGTAGGACCTCCCCATTCTCCACCTCTGGCTGTTAGTTCCAAACTGATAATCCCTTTTACTCCCATAAAGATGGATGCAACTCTATTTTCCTCTCCAAATGATGGAAAAAACATAGCATCACAGTCCGAAAATTTTTCTTTATTCTCTTCCAAAAAGTTCTGCAGGGACTCTGAAGACAGCTCCTCTTCCCCTTCAATCAAAAACACAAGATTAACAGGAAGTTTTTCTTTTATCTGTCTATATGCATGAAGAGCTCTAAAAAAAGCAATAGTAGGTCCCTTGGTATTAACTGCTCCTCTTCCGATAATGCACTCCCCATAATCTCTAAACGAATGAATTTCCGCTTCCCACGGGTCTGAAAGCCAATCTGGTTCCTCTGCTGGAAGTACGTCATACATGCTGTAAATTAAAAGCGTATACTCCGCTCCCTCATCCATTCTTCCATACACGATTGGATTTCCCGGAGTTTCTAATAACTCTGCTACTCCACCTTCCTGTATGATTAAATCTCTAACCGTTTCTGCTGTCTCTCGGATTCCTTCACCTGTAGCGGAAATAGATTTAAGTCTCATAAACTTTTGTACTTCTTTTAAATCTTCCGAAAAATTCTGTTCCAAAAAATCTAATACATCTTTTATATCTTCTGTTTTCATCTTGTCCTCCTTATACGCCATTAGTTATCTTATTCCATATTTTTTCCATTTAACTGATACGTATAGGTTCTGACTGCCTATCAAAGCCTATACGTATCAGTTATATAGCATCCGGGAATCCACGGAACGTCTGTCAGATGCAGACTTCTACCCCTTACTCCGGCAGACGCCCCTGTTCCCTAAACTATGGAATTTTCATTTTTAATTTTATTCCTATATTAATCAGCCAGTTTCCATTTCCAAGACTCAAAGTTAAACCATACAAAATCTTCAATCGGTATCTCTGCAAATCTTTTAGAGTAAGCCCATAAATTGTTCTGATGATACAGCCAGATATATGGCTGATCGGCTACTAAGGCCTCCTGATACTTATCATACCATTCTTTTCTTTCTTCCTTTGTCACCTTAGAGGCTCCTTCATCAGCCAAATCAAACCATTTTGGATCTGTAAGAAGCGAATAATTTCTAGCATCATGTGGTTTTACAATCACACTGCTTTCATTCGGGTCAATATTGCTTCCTCCTCCTAACAGTGCCAGATCTTCCTCTCCATTTCTCAACATTTCCAACAATGTAGTAAAATCGTAGGTCTCAATTTTAATATTCACTCCAATTTTTTTTAAATCCTGCTGAATTAAAAGAGCTGACTGCTCTCTTACTTGGTTTCCCTTAGGAACCAGCATCAAATATTCCTTTCCAAAATCAAATCCCGCTTCCTCTAGCATTTCCTTTGCCTTATCAGGAGCATAGGAATTTGCCACAAGCTTTTCGTTATAATATGGATGGTACTTAGGCATCGGACCTACTGCTACCTGTCCTTCTCCTAGCATCAGCTGATCTACCATTACCTGCTTATTAATGGCCATATCAAAGGCAGTTCTCACCCTAGGATCCTGGAAGTCATGTTTTTCATCTGAAAGATTAAACTGCATATACTGATATGAATAATCTTCTATAGACGCAGCTACTACTTCATCAGAATTCTTGATTGTCTCCCAATCAGAAAGAGGAATACTTCCCATTCCCACTACGTCAATATCTCCATTCAGCAGACCCGCTGTCAGATTTGCCGCTGGAACGACACGCACAACAAGTGTTTTAAAATCAGGACATCCCTGATAATAATCTGCAAAAGCCTCCATTTCCAGCATCTCTCCTGCCGTATCCTTTACGTATTTAAATGGTCCACACCCTACAGGAGCTGTCCAGAAAGAAGAATCATTGATTGAAGCATAATCACCTGTATCTAAAATATGCTGAGGCAATACATACAGAAAGCTTAGAAAAGCGTTCAAAACAGAGTCTGGATCCTTCTCTGTCTTAAAAGTAAACTTAACTGTATATTCGTCCACTGCCTCGACTCCCAACTGTTCCGAATCCTCTGCAATTCCATCATCATTAGTACCCGCAAGCATATTAAAAGCAGAACGATAATAATTATCTACAGCAATATTAGTCATAGCTTTACAGGTAAATACAATATCCTCTGCAGTCACCTTTTTACCATCATGCCAAAGTGCATTTTCAGCCAGCTTAAAAGTCATACTTTTGTTATCCTCTGACATTTCCCAAGACTCTGCCAAGCGAGGAAGTACTTCTCCGTCATGTGTTCTGGTTACAAGCCTTTCAAACATCTGATCTGCTACTGCATTTCCATAATTTCCTGAAGTATTATAGATATTCAATGTATCCCAGGAAGCTGTAATGGCCATAGTAACAATCTCGTCCCCTTTTTCGTCTGTCTGAGTTTCGTCAAAGGTTTTTCCCTTGGCAGAACTTTCCTCTGTTTTACTTTCCACCTTCTGCCCGGAACATCCTCCAATCAGCATAGAAGCTGCCAAAGTTCCTGCTAAAAGTATCATATTTTTCCTTTTCATACTTTCACCTCTCCTTTTATTTAATACTTTGCTGCATTGTTTCACATTCCTTTTCAACATCGCTATATCCTTGTCTTTGGATCTAATGCATCCCTCATGCCATTTCCAATAAAATTAATAGCTAAAATAGTAATTACAAGTGCCAATCCCGGTGGAACCCACATCCACGGACGACTTGTCAAAACAGTAATTGACTGTGCATTATAAAGCATATTTCCCCAAGAAGCAGCCGGTGGCTGCACACCCATTCCTAAAAAGCTTAATGATGACTCCAAGATAATGGCTGATGCAATTCGAAAAGTAATAGAAATAAAAATCGGTGCTACTGCGTTCGGCAGAATATAATGTGTAATAATTTTGGAGTCCTTAGCACCAATAGCAATTCCTCCCTCTATATAATCCTTTTCCCTGACGCTAAGCACACTTCCATATATTTGTCTGGCAAATTTAGGCCATCCTAACACGCCAATGACCACAGTTACCGTAATAATAGAGGGCCCAAACATTGATACCAGAAACAGAATGAGAATAGTTGCTGGAAACGACATAAAAATGTCAGAAAGTCTCATAACTATAATCTCAAATGCTCCTCTATAAAATGCAGCAATCATACCCAGTGGTATACCTATCAGAACACTTACAGCTGTAGAAAGTATCCCAACAAATAGAGAAACACGTCCCCCATACAGTAAACGGCTTAGCACATCTCTTCCTACATCATCTCCCCCTAAAATGTGTTTTCCCCCTGGTGGAGCATTAAATGCCAGCGGATCTATTTCCGCTTCGGAAAAAGGTAAAAATGGAGGAACAATAATTACAATAAGAGTAATAACCAATAATACGAAAAAACCTGCTACGGCCAATTTATTATTACTATAACGCTTTATAAATCCTTTTACTGCAGACTCTCTTTTTCTTTCAGCAGCTTCCAAATCTATCCCTCCTAATCATACCGGATTCTGGGATCCAGAATTCCATAAATCAAATCTGTTAAAATATTAAAAACAAGAACAGCTACAGCCACTAAAACGGTAATTCCCATAACTACTGGATAGTCTCGACTGTCAATCGACTTAATCATTAAATTACCAATTCCCGGCCAAGAAAATACTTGCTCCGTTACCACTGCTCCACCGATTAAAAGTGGTATTTCCATTCCCAGATAAGTCACAACAGGAATTAAAGAATTCCTAAGCACATGTTTAATAATAACGGCTCTCTCCTTTAATCCTTTTGAGCGCGCTGTTCGTACATAATCCTCTCTCATGACCTCCAACATACTGCTTCTGGTATACTGAATCAAACTTCCTACCATCTGCATTCCCAAAACTACTGCTGGCATAAACAAATGCTGTAAAAGAGAGCCCAAGGTCTCCTGTTGTCCAGACTCATACATTCCTCCAATAGGTAAAAGCTTCAGCTTAACTGCAAAAAAATAAAGAAAGATTAAAGCTAAAAAGAAACTGGGGGTGGAAGTTGTTAAAAACGAAAACAGTGATGAAAAATTATCCCATCCTCTATTTTGATGTCTGGCTGATTGAATTCCCAGAGGAAAAGCAATTAAGCAGGCTACAATCACGGAAGAAAAAGCTAACAATACAGTTGGCCATAAACCGTTCATAATCATCTCCATAACTGGCTGTCCCGTTCTGTAAGACTCTCCTAGATTCCCTTGGAAAAAATTCTTCAGCCAATTAAAATATTGGATATAAATCGGCTGATCCAATCCCAGTTTAATCCGCTGACGTTCTACCTCTGCAGGAGAAATATTCTGGTTGCTGAGCAAAAGCTCAAGCGGACTTCCAGATGCCATGGATGAAATCATAAATACCAAAACTGTAATCCCAAAAAAAGTTATAATCGCCAATCCAATTCTCCGCAAAATATACTTTGGCACTCTATCTCCTCCTAACTCTACATATAGATTATATAATGTTATATATTAACTTGTTTCATATTCTAATGATACTATTATATTGATAATATGTCAATATTAGATATTTTAATTTTTATTTGTTATTTATTTGATAATTTAATGTCTTAATTTTATTTTCACAGATGATACCTTGCAAAAAACTATAGTAACCGCTAGACCCCTTTTCAGTCTTTGCTTCCATAAAATACAAAAAAGCCAGTCCCCTTGAAAATTCAAGGAATTCCAGCCATCAGAAAAATTTGATTTACTTATATTATTTTATCAGATATACTGCAAGCCTAAATCGCATGTCCTATAACACCAGTCTCCCTTCCATACCTGATATTTTTCAAAAAAATTTCAGAAAACAGTCAAGACCACCGGCTTAGCCGGTGGCTTGTTCTGCCCCTATAAGGGGCTATTA
>OBYG01001071.1_pt1 | contig 13382 bp, 11 predicted proteins | sample 1538201 | NCBI WGS metagenome assembly OBYG01 (sample SAMEA2580177, study PRJEB22360) | human gut metagenome | biome: human gut; feature: human-associated habitat; material: faeces | place: Denmark | collected 2008/2010 | reverse complement strand
AAAAAGGACGGCGGCGGCCATGGGGGCGGAAACCTGGGAGCTGGCTGCGGCCGGCTCTATGCCGGCCTTCAGAAGCTCCCTGCGAAGCATTTTTCCCAGAACTGTGCCAGGAGAACCGAGAATGTAGGTGAAATCTTTTGTGTCCTTCAGATCGATCCAGTATTCGCCGGAGTGTTGGCCGCAGGGATGGGCGAAGGCCATGACAGGATGGTTTACAGACGCGGCCAGGACGATTTCGTCCTTCATCAGAAAATCACAGCTGTGCCTGATTTTTTCCGATGGAGCGGCAATCAGGGCAATGTCCAACAGGCCTTTTAAAATCCGATCCTCCAGATCCCAGCTGTCCAGCTCTGTGATTTCCACCTGAATCTGCGGATAGGAGGCATGAAACTGTTTCAGAGCAGGCGGAAGCAGATATGTTCCGCGGAAGGAGCTGATGCCAAACTCCACCCGGCCTCCGTTAAGTCCTTCAATATCCCAGACCTCACTCTGGGCCAGGCGGTAGTGATTTAAAATCTGTCTGGCATGAGAGATAAACACGCTTCCTGACGGAGTGGGGCGCACACCGCGGGAGGTGCGTACAAAAATAGGCGTTCCCAGCTCAGCTTCGTATACAGAAAGAGCCTGGCTCAGGCTGGACTGGGCCATAAACAGCTTTTCAGCGGCGGCAGAGATGCTTCCTGCATCTGCAATCGCAACAATATAATTGAGTTCTTTCATATCCATAGAGTAGTCTCCCCCCCTGTTTTAATATTGGTTTTTCCGATGGATTCTATTAAAAAATCTGTCTTTCTCCGATGATATAACTCAGTGTATAATAAAAAACGTCTAAAAGCAATCCGGATTTATTATCAAAAATATACAATGTGCATTACAAGAGAGGAAGGGAAAACATGAGCAGCAATCTGATGAAAGGCGTGATTGATATGCACGTCCATTCTAATCCCGATTTACGGCTTAGAGCGTATGATGATTTTGAGCTGATGGAAGCTGGAATCAGGGCGGGAGCCAGAGGAATCGTGATTAAAACCCACCAGGGAAGTACGGCAGAGAGAGCCTATCTGTGCAACCGGTACAATGAGAGAGTCCATGGAGGTACCAATGACTTTACCATGTTTGGAAGCATTACCCTGAACCGCGTGGTAGGGGGAATCAACCCGAAGGCGGCGGAGACTGCGCTTAAGCTGGGAGCGAAGGTTGTATGGCTGCCCACGCAGTCAGCCAGAAACCACATGGAAAAGGTGGGGCAGGATGCCAGCCAGTGCGCGGAGGTGGTGAGAGACGGAAAAATCGTGCCGGAACTTTCAGATATTTTTCAGCTGGTGAAGGATTTCGACGCAGTGTTAGGAACTGCCCATATTTCTCCCAAGGAAGCCTTTATCGTAGTGGAGGAGGCCAGAAAGGCAGGAATCAAAAAGATTGTCCTGACACATCCGGAGTGGTGGATTGTGGACATGAGCCTGGAGGACCAGATCCGCATGGTAAAGGATTATGACATTATTTTAGAGCGGTGTTACGCCCAAAATATGGGAAACGGCCGATATAAGAGCAATCTTCAGGATAACCTGGACATGGTGAAGGAAGCTGGATATAAAAATGTGATGGTGTCCACAGACGGCGGACAGACGGAGAATCCCCACTGGGAGCTGGCTCTTGCAGAGTATATCCAGTTCCTGTTAGACGGAGGAATTTCCAGAGATGAGGTTTACTATATGACCCACACGATCCAGAGACAGCTTCTGGGAATCAGAGAGGAGGAGTAATCATGCTCAGCATACTGCTTGTAGCTTCAATCGCCCTGGCGGTCGTTCTGGGATATAAGACGCAGATTAACACAGGCTTTTTCTGTATGGCCTTTGCCTACCTTTTAGGCTGTTTCGGCCTTGGGATGACTACGAAGGAATTAATTGCATGCTGGCCTACCAGCACCATGTTTGTTATTTTAAGCGTTTCACTGTTTTATAACTTTGCGGCAGTAAACGGAACCCTGGAAAAAGTGTCGTCCCACCTGCTTTATACATGCAGGAAATTTCCGGGAATGCTGCCATTCGCTTTATTTTTCGTGGCAGTAGTCCTTTCCATAATGGGAGCGGCGTATTTTACGGTACTGGCATTTCTGGCTCCTATTACCATGCTGATCTGCGAGGAAGCGAAGATGGATAAGCTTACGGGAGCGGTGGCTATTAACTGCGGCGCTCTGGCAGGCGGAAACTTTTCCACAGCGGCCTTAGGCGTGGTGTTCAGAGGCCTGATGGAGACTGCCTACGAGGCGGAACCGGCCCTTGCGGCGCCTGATTCCTTTACAGAGGAAATGAAGATTTTTGCATTTTCTATTGTATTTTCCCTGATTCTTATCAGCGTGTTCCGCTTTGGTTTCCGTTCCAACCGCGGAATTGGAAAAGGAGTTGTATTTGAAAAACCGGCGGCGTTTGAGAAGGACCAGAAGCTGACCTTATATCTGATGCTTGCCATGATGGCAGTTGTGCTTGTATTCCCGCTTTTAAAGCTGGCGCTTCCTCAGAATACTCTGGTGGGCGTCATCAGCGGAAGAATTGACGTAGGCCTGGTTGCGGTCTGCTTTGCAGTAGCCGCTCTTTTACTGAAGCTGGCTCCTCAGAAAGAGGTGATTGCCCGCATTCCATGGAATACGATTTTAATGATTGCAGGAGCCGGAATGCTGATTGCGGTAGCGGTAAAGGCAGGAACAATCGAGGCGCTTTCCGCCTGGATTGGATCAAACGTGCCGACGCCTATGGTGCCGCTGGCCTTCAGCTTTGTAGGCGCTTTTATGAGTTTCTTCAGCTCTACCACAGGAGTAGTAGCGCCGGCCCTGTTCCCGTTAATTCCTCCGCTGGCGGCAGCCACAGGCTTAAATCCTGCCGCTCTGTTTGCCTGCACGGTGCTTGGAGCCCAGAGCAGCGCCATCAGCCCGTTTTCTTCCGGCGGCAGCCTGATTTTAGGCTCTGTAGGAAGCGAGGAGGACAGAAACCACCTGTTCAACCGCCTGTTGTTTATCGCAGTTCCAGTCAGCGTGATCTGCTGCGCCGTTTACAACCTGGCAGTAGCTGAACTTTTGTAGAGATTTTGTAGAGAAATAGGACGGAAAAAGAAAGACCGGCTCTGGAGGGCTGGCAGAAGGGAGACAGATCATGAAAAAGACAGTCACAGTATTTCGGGGAGACGGAATCGGCCCGGAATTAGTGGACAGCGTATTAAAAATTTTGGAGGCGGCTGGCGCGCCCCTGGATTACGAATTGTTTGACGTAGGTGAAAATGAATGGAAGAGAAGCGGAAGCCTGATTCCGGAGGCAGCCTGCCGCTCTTTTGAGAGAACGAGGGTGCTGTTAAAATCTCCCATTACAACGCCGGTAGGAACGGGATTCCGCTCCCTGAACGTGACGCTCAGAGGAATGTACGACTTATATGCCAACATTCGTCCGGTCCGCTCTAATGCTGCAGTCCATACGCCGTTTCACGATGTAGATATTGTGATTTTCAGGGAAAATACAGAGGGCCTTTACGTGGGACAGGAAGAGCAGATAGATGAAAATACTGTTCATGCCGTTAAGATTGTCACCAGAAAGGCCAGCGAGCGGATTATCCGCGACGCCTTTGAATATGCGGCGCTTCATGGAAGAAAAAAAGTAACCTGCGTCCACAAGGCGAACATCCTGAAGAAGTCGGACGGAATGTTCCTGTCCATTTTCCGGGAGATAGCCGGGGAGTATCCTCAGATTGAGGCAGATGACAAGATTATTGACAACACCTGTATGCAGCTGGTGATGAATCCGAACCAGTTTGATGTGATGGTCATGCAGAATCTGTACGGAGATATTATTTCCGATCTGTGCAGCGGTTTAATCGGAGGACTGGGACTGGTTCCATCCAGCAATATTGGAACAGAGTACGCCATGTTTGAGGCAGTCCATGGAAGCGCGCCTGATATTGCAGGAAAGAATCTGGCCAATCCGACCGCCTTTCTCTGGTCAGCCTGCATGATGTTAGAGTATATTGGAGAAACGGAGTGCGCCGCCAGAATCAGGGAGGCGGTGGACGAGGTGCTTCAGGAGGGGATCTGCCTGACAAAGGATCTCCGCGGAACTGCTTCCACAAGCGAATATACAGAAGAGATTATTAAAAAACTTCAGAAATAATGTTTAAAACGGAAAGCCAAGGAGCCGCCCACTGACCAAGTGCCGGCCCCTTGGCTTTTTGGCGCGCTGATTCCAGTGAGCAGATTCCAGCGCGTAGATTCCTGCGCCTGACTGACGCCGGTACGGCAAACGCACCTTGCAAATAAAACACGGTTCTTGTATACTGGAAAACAGAAAACAAAGATAAAAGCATTATAGATAAAGGAGCTTTTCAATGGGAAAAAAATGTATCGGAATCGACGTAGGAGGAACAACGGTAAAGCTTGGTCTGTTTGAGATGGACGGAACCCTGCTGGAGAAGTGGGAGATTCCCACCAGGAAGGAGGAGAACGGGACGTTTATCCTTCCTGACGCAGCGGCCTCTGTGAAGGAGAAGCTTTCAGAGAGAGGCCTTTCTCTTTCTGACCTGGCCGGAGCAGGACTTGGCCTTCCGGGGCCAGTGATGCCGGACGGCTTCGTAGGCGTGTGCGTAAATCTGGGCTGGAAGAATAAGAATCCGCAGAAGGAGCTGAGCGCCCTGTTAGACGGCGCTTTAGTCAGAACAGGGAACGACGCCAACGTGGCCGCTCTGGGAGAGATGTGGCAGGGCGGAGGAAAAGGCTTCAGCGATATTGTCATGGTGACTCTGGGAACCGGCGTAGGCGGCGGCGTGATTCTCGATAAGAAGATAGTCGCAGGAAAGCATGGAACCGGCGGCGAGATCGGACATCTGCGCATCCGCGAAGGGGAGAAGGAGCCGTGCAACTGCGGTGGTTACGGCTGCCTGGAGCAGGTGGCCTCCGCCACGGGAATCGCCAGGGAAGCCAGAAGAGCCATGGAGCAGGACAGCTCTGACACAGCGATGAGAAAATTCGGCGCAGATATCACTGCCAAGGACGTGTTAGACTGCGCGAAGGCCGGAGACGCCATGGCCTGCCGCGTGATGGATACTGTATTCTATTACCTGGGCTGGGCTCTGTCAGTTGTGTCTATGACCGTAGATCCGGAGGTGTTTGTCATCGGAGGAGGCGTGTCCAGGGCAGGCAGCTTTCTGACAGAGGGAATCAGGAAATATTTCGACCAGTTTACCACTCTTTCTGACCAGAAGGCGGAGATCACCCTTGCGCAGCTGGGCAACGACGCCGGAATTTACGGGGCGGCCAGACTGATTCTAGACTAGGAACGGAGTGAAAAACAGGATCAGGCTGAAAACAGCCCTGAGAAATGAGGAGCCCCCGGCATCCGAAGATGACCGGGGGAATTATGAAAAATCTATATGCAAATCGGATAAAAAAATGATTTGTACGCTTTATTTTTTATACAAATAGTATAAAAAATAATTGTGAATAAAATATGAATAGCATATTAACAATGTATGAAACATAGGCGGAGGAAATCATATGAGCGACAGCAAAAAGCGAAAAACGATTGTTATTGGACATAAAAATCCAGATACAGACTCCATCTGTTCTGCCATCTGCTACGCCAATCTGAAGCGCATTCTGACAGGAGAGAAATTTACCCCGGCCAGAGCCGGCCACGTCAATTCGGAGACACAGTACGTACTGGACTATTTTGGAGTGGAAGCCCCCAAGCTTATTGAAAACGTGCGGACTCAGGTGAAGGATATTGAGATCCGGGAGACAGCGGGCGTTCAGAAGAATATTTCCCTGAAAAAGGCCTGGAATCTGATGCAGGACAATACGGTGGTGACTCTGCCGGCTGTGACAGAGGACAATATCCTGGAGGGGCTGATCACAGTAGGAGACATTACCAGATCCTACATGAACGTCTACGACAGCAGCATTCTCTCCAAGGCCTGCACCCAGTATTCCAATATTCTGGAGACTCTGGAGGGAGCTTTGGTGGTAGGCGATGAGAACGCCTACTTTGATCAGGGAAAGGTGCTGGTAGCAGCCGCCAATCCTGACATGATGGAGTATTACATTGAGAAGAACGATCTGGTGATTCTGGGAAACCGCTATGAATCCCAGCTGTGCGCCATTGAGATGGAAGCCAGCTGCATTATTGTCTGCGAGGGAGCGGGCGTGTCCATGACCATTAAAAAGCTGGCCCAGGAGAGGGGATGCACCGTGCTCACCACGCCCTACGATACCTACACAGCGGCCCGCCTGATTAACCAGAGTATGCCCATCAGCTACTTTATGACAAAGGATAACCTGATTACCTTTGGAACCGACGATTTTATCGACGATATCAGGGATGTGATGGCAAGCAAGCGCCACCGGGATTTCCCGATTCTCGATAAGGACGGAAAGTATAAGGGCATGATTTCCCGCCGGAACCTTTTAGGAGCCAGGGGAAAGAACCTGATTTTAGTGGATCACAACGAGAGAAGCCAGGCGGTGGAGGGCATGGACAGCGCCAACGTGCTGGAAATCATCGACCACCACAGGCTGGGAACCGTGGAGACCATGTCCCCGGTATTCTTCAGGAATCAGCCCCTGGGATGTACGGGAACCATTATCTATCAGATGTACAACGAAAATAAGGTGGAGATCGACAGAAAGACAGCCGGGCTTTTATGCAGCGCCATCATTTCCGATACCCTTTTATTCCGCTCCCCGACCTGCACGCCCATGGACCAGGCGGCGGCCCTGAATCTGGCCCAGATCGCGGGAATTGACGCGGAGGAATTTGCCAAGGAGATGTTTGAAGCCGGAAGCAAGCTGAAGGGAAAGACAGATTCCGAGATCTTTTATCAGGATTTCAAGCGTTTTACCGCCGGGAAGCTGACCTTCGGAGTGGGCCAGATTACCTCCTTAAACGCGGAGGAGCTGGAGAAGCTGAGAGAGCGTCTGTTAAAGTACATCGGCGAGGCCAGACAGGAGCAGAAGGTGGATATGATGTTCTTTATGATGACAAATATCTTAGAGCAGTCCACAGATTTGATCTGCGACGGACAGGGTGCGGAACAGCTGGCCGCCGCTGCCTTTCATTTAAGGGAGGCCGCCAACGTGGTGAAGCTGCCGGGCGTCGTTTCCAGAAAGAAGCAGCTGATTCCGGGGCTGATGATCGCCACAGAACAGTAGAAAAAGGAGAGATTTATGTCAAAACAGGACTGGAAGCCGGGAAATATGCTGTATCCTGTGCCGGTAATTATGGTAAGCTGCCAGAAGGAGGGCGGGAAGCCCAACATTATCACAGCGGCCTGGTGCGGGACCACCTGTTCCTCCCCGGCCATGCTCTATGTGTCCATCCGGCCGGATCGCTATTCCCACCACATTATTAAAGAGACAGGCGAGTTCGTGGCCAATCTGGTGACAGAGGATCTGACCTTTGCCACCGATTACTGCGGCGTAAAATCAGGCCGGGATACAGATAAATTCAAGGATATGAAGCTGACGCCTCTCAAATCAAAGAAGGTACGGTGTCCGGGTATTGAGGAAAGTCCTGTGAACCTGGAGTGCCGGGTGACGCAGATCATTCCGCTGGGAAGCCACGACATGTTTCTGGCAGAGATTGTCAATGTGACGGTGGACGAGAAATATATGGACGAGACAGGCCGGTTCCATCTGAACGAGGCCGGGCTGGTATCCTATTCCCACGGGGAATATTTTAAATTAGGTAAAAAACTCGGAAAATTCGGATATTCTGTGCAGAAGAAAAAAAGCGGGAAGAAAGCGGGAGAAAAGCGTGGAAGCCAGCCTGAGAAACAGAAGGCTCCGCTGAAAAACAGAGCAAACGGAGGAACTGCGCGGAAAGACAGAGGAAAAGCAGGAAGCGACAGGAGAGACAGGAAATGAGAGAACAGAAAAAGGCGGACAACGTAACGCTCATCGGAATGCCGGCGGCCGGAAAGAGCACAGTGGGAGTGCTTTTGGCCAAGCGTCTGGGGTATTCCTTTGTGGATGTAGATATTGTGATCCAGGAGCAGGAAAAGCGGCTGTTAAAGGAGATTATTGCCCAGGAGGGGATGGACGGCTTTATGGCGGTGGAAAACCGTGTGAACGCGGCTCTGCAGGCAGAGCAGAGCGTCATCGCCCCGGGAGGCAGCGTGATCTACGGGGCGGAGGCCATGGCCCATTTAAAAGAAATCGGCCTGGTGGTCTATCTGAAAATCAGCTATGAGGAGCTGACAAAACGCCTGGGAAATATTGTAGATCGAGGCGTAGTGTTAAAGGAGGGCATGACCTTAAAGGATCTCTATGAGGAGCGGGCCGCTTACTTTGAGCGGTATGCGGATATTACCATAGACGAGGAGGGCAAGGACCTGGGCCAGGTGGTGGACGAGCTGAGACGGATTTTGGAGGAGCGTTTATTATGAAATCACTTGTTATTGCAGAAAAGCCTTCCGTAGGCAGAGACATTGCCCGCGTCTTAAACTGCAAAAAGAGCGGGGACGGCTGCCTGGAGGGGGAGAAATATGTGGTTACCTGGGCCTTAGGCCACCTGGTGGAGCTGGCGGCCCCGGAGGCTTACGATAAGAAATACAAAGAGTGGAAAATGGAGACTCTTCCCATGATGCCGAAGCCTTTCAGGCTGGAGGTCATCGGAAAGACGGCGAAGCAGTTTAATGCGGTGAAACGCCAGCTGTTTCGGAACGATGTGAAGGACATTGTCATCGCCACAGACGCGGGACGGGAGGGGGAGCTGGTGGCCAGGTTTATCCTGATGAAGGCGGGCTGCAGAAAGCCGATTAAGCGGCTCTGGATCTCCTCTGTCACGGATAAGGCCATAAAGGACGGCTTTTCAAGGCTCAGGGACGGCAGGGAGTACGACTGTCTCCGGGACGCCGCCATGTGCCGGGCGGAGGCAGACTGGCTGGTGGGCTTAAACGCCACCAGAGCTCTGACCTGCAAGTACAACGCCCAGCTGTCCTGCGGCCGCGTCCAGACGCCTACCCTGGCCATGATCGCGGGGAGAGAGGAGGAAATCAGGAATTTCAGGCCGAAATCCTACTATGGGCTGACTGCCAGAACCTCCAGTCCTTCTCTGTCCCTGACCTGGCAGGATCAGAAATCCGGCGGCATGAGAAGCTTTGACAGAGAGCGGATGGAGATACTCTTAAAGGAGCTTCGCGATCAGCCGGTGAAGATTGTGCAGGTCAAGCGGACGCCGAAAAAGACCATGGCCCCTCTGCTCTACGATCTGACGGAGCTTCAGAGAGAGGCCAATAAGAGGTTCGGCTACTCTGCCAAAGAGACCTTAAACATTATGCAGAGGCTCTACGAGAACCACAAGGTACTCACCTATCCGAGAACAGATTCCAGATATTTGAGCAGCGATGTGGCGGATACCATAAAGGATCGTCTGGCAGCCTGCGGCATTGGCCCCTACAGAAAGCTGGCTGCCCGCCTGTCCAAGCAGACCTGGACGAAGAAAGCGGCCTTTATCAACGACGCAAAGGTGTCTGATCACCACGCCATTATCCCTACGGAGCAGTTTGTCCAGCTGCAGCACATGACTGTGGAGGAGAGGAAAATCTACGATCTGGTGGTGCGCCGCTTCCTGGCGGTTCTGCTTCCGGCGGCAGAGTACGACGAGACGGTGATTACGGCAGAGATAGGCGGCCAGCGGTTTACAGCCAGGGGAAAGGTGATGCGATCCCAGGGCTGGCGGGAGGCCTACGAGACGTCTGCAGGCACAGACAGCGGGGCAGACAGCTCCTTCCTTTCTTTCGATGACCTGGACGACGAGACAGATGAAGAGGAGGAGAGAGGCGGCGCTGTGAGGGTGAAGGAACAGACGCTTCCTGACGTAAAGGAAGGCGCTGTGATTGCCGGGGCGGGGTTGTCCCTGACAGAGGGAAAAACGAAGCCCCCTGCTCCCTTTAACGAGGCCACCCTTCTCTCAGCCATGGAAAATCCGGTGAAATACATGGAATCTCACGATAAGGCCATGGCTAAAACCCTGGGAGAGACAGGGGGACTGGGAACCGTGGCCACCAGGGCGGATATCATTGAAAAGCTGTTCTCAAGCTTTATGCTGGAGAAACGGGGCAAGGATATTTTCCTGACTTCCAAGGCGAAACAGCTGTTAAAGCTGGTGCCGGAGGACCTTCGGAAGCCGGAGCTGACGGCAGAGTGGGAAATGAAGCTTTCTAAAATTGCAAAGGGAGAGCTGAAGCGGGACGCATTTATGGGAGATATCTGCGCCTACACGGAGGAGCTGATCGGGGAGATCAAGGGAGGAGAGGGAACCTTCCGCCATGATAATCTGACGAATACAAAATGCCCACGCTGCGGAAAACGGATGCTTTCCGTCAAGGGAAAGAACAGCCAGATGCTGGTGTGCCAGGACAGAGAATGCGGATACAGGGAAACCGTTTCCCGCACCTCCAATGCCAGATGTCCCAAGTGCCACAAGAAAATGGAGCTGAGAGGAAAGGGAGAGAACCAGACCTTCTCCTGCTCCTGCGGCTATAAGGAAAAGCTGTCAAACTTCAAGGAACGCCGCCAGAAGGAAGGCGCAGGCGTGACAAAGCGCGACGTGGCAAAGTATCTGAATAAGCAGAACCAGGAAGAGAAAATGGTGAATAATCCATTCGCAGAGGCGTTTAAGAATCTGGGACTGGATAAACAGTAAACAGCGAAAGCAGTTTCTTTCGAAAAGCTTACAAATCATTTTCGCAATCCTTAAACCGGCGCGCCCCCTCTTGAATCTGGAAAAATTGTGAAATATAATGGCAGTACAGGACAAAACCTGATACGCAGGATAAAACTGAAACAGATTCAGAGAGGGGGATTTCTATGACACAAAAAATCAATCTTTCTTTTATGCATGTAATCTCAGGCGTACTGTTTTTGGTTATGATATTTTTCCAGATGACAGGTATGCAGGCGGCTTTCGGACTGATGGCAGCCGCTGTCATTATCTTTGAGCTTGGACTTCTGGCTATGGAAAAAAGCGGAAGATTTACAGAGGGCAGAACCACAAAGGCAGAGCAGGCCCTTTACCTGGCGGCGGCAGTTATGGTCATAGTCTGTATGATTTTTCAGTAGAGGACAGAAAAAGCGTACAAGAGAACCGAACATAAACATAGAATAGACAGAGAATAAACAGAAAATGCAGAAGTCCGGCACATTTCAGGAAAAAGAGATGTGGCGGGCTTTTTTTGAAAAAAATTTGTATACACAAAATGAAGAGATTTAATGATAGTAGTCATTATATGTTAAAACTTGTATAATCAAGACGTTTTGTTGGATTAGAAAATTTAGAGAAGAGGAAAATGATGAATGATATCGAAAAAACATTATTTGGAGTAGAAGAAGTAAAAAGGAAATTATGTGTACGAGATAATAGAACAGATATAGTAAATGGAAGAAAAATATTTTATATTAGTGATATCCATATGGAATTTATGAAAATTAAAAATAAGAGTAAGGAATGGGATTATAAGCAATATGTAGATCATGTTATCCAAAGTATGAAAGCAGGTGGACCTAATGGGGATGAACCGCTCTTAATTATTGGAGATATATCTCCTTACTTTGAGCAGGTGGGCTATTTTTTATCCCAATTACGAATGTGTAGAGATGGAGAAATAATTTTCATTTTAGGAAATCATGAAATATGGATGTTAGATAAAACAAATAAAGAAACAAACAAAGTCCTTTCTGAAATAATTTGGGAATATAGAACAATTTGCAAAAAATATAAAATAATTTTTTTGCACAATGATTTATTGTTTTTGTATGATGAAAGAACAAAAAATGGAGAATTACTTCCATTTTTTAAACAGAAAATCATTTTAGAAGATGAGCTAATTTCGATAGAATCAGAAATAATAAAAGAATATGCTAAAAAGGCTAAGTTAATAGTTTTTGGAGGGTTGGGATTTTCTGGAAAGTGTAAAACTATTAATAAAAATGGAAGATTGTATAACGCTGAATTAGGGTTATATAGAACTGTAATTCCGACATTAAAAGAGGATATTATAGAAACAGAAAAATGCGAAAATGCATATAGAAAGGTACTAAAAACATTAGAAAATAAGCATGTCATAATAGCAACACATTGTCCTTTTAATCATTGGTCTGATTGTGACTATAATTCAAATTACATTTATGTAAGTGGACATACTCATCATAATTATTTTGAAAAAAGTAAGAAACGAACAATTTTTGCAGATAATCAAGTGGGATATTATAGTGATAATTATGAGTTGCGTTATTTTTATGTTGATGGAACATACGATACTTTTGAAGATTTTGTAGATGGGATTTATCCAATAAGTTATGAACAATATATTGATTTTAATATTGGGAAAAATATTAGAATGAAAAAGAAGGATGATAATAAACAAATATATATGATCAAAAATGCTGGTTTTTATATGTTTGTATGTTATGCTGCAAATAAATCTTTGATATTACTAAATGGTGGAAATAGAAAACGGTTAATATATAAAATGGATTATTATTATGAGAATTTGGGAAAATATGGAAATAGTCTCAAAAAAATCATTGAACAATATACTAATGTTTTGGAATCTCTTTCTAATGAAATTAAGTCTATTGGAGGTGATGGGAAAATTCATGGCTGTATCATAGATATTGATTATTATAACCATATATATGTAAATCCTTTTGATGGGAAAATTGTGCCTTATTATGCAATTGATGCAACCAATAAGTATGTTTATAACGATATAAAAATAATGTTAAAGGAAAGATGTCCATTACTATTAGAAAAAATAAAGAATTGGGATGAAAAAAGTTTTGATTTGATACCCTTATCTTTTGAGATATCAGATAGAGCAATTTTGGTACAAGAACGAAATATATATAGGGTTTCGAATACCATGAGGATCATACAATATCTAGTTTACCAAAATGTTGTTAGAGATTGGAATGATAAAGTATTAAGTTATTATGATACAAAGTTTTCGCGAATAGTTGAAGAAATAGGAGATATTGTAATAGATGAAAAAGTTTTTAGATAATCTTTTGTATATAGGAGACATTGAGGTTTTAGTTAGAGTTATTTGTTATAAGATTTTAAGAATGAAAAACAACCATTTTTTACTACGAATAGTTTATAACCATTTGTAATGGATTAGTTCACTAAGTTTCGGAGAAAATCTATTTCGGTAGTTTTTTATCTAAAGCTAGAATATAGGAAAGAAATATTATGCCAGATTGAGCCAAAAGAAAAGATTGTTAGGAAAAGAACTTTTCTTCCTTTCATCTTATCGTTGTTTTGTCAAATCTGTGATATACTTTTTCTAAAAGCATTCTGGTGATATGTCAAGAACCTTTTGAAAAAGATTTTGATGTGTCTTTC
>OBYG01001065.1_pt1 | contig 13426 bp, 16 predicted proteins | sample 1538201 | NCBI WGS metagenome assembly OBYG01 (sample SAMEA2580177, study PRJEB22360) | human gut metagenome | biome: human gut; feature: human-associated habitat; material: faeces | place: Denmark | collected 2008/2010 | reverse complement strand
GCGTCAGCGTGGCCCAACAGTCCTTGGCGTGGGGGGCGCCGCGAGCAACGACAGGCAGTATCGCAAGGAGGGGAGGAGCTGGTGGCCCGAGGAGATGCCGAGCGAGGAAGAGATGTGGCAATGCCGCACCTCGCTCGACCGCGTGGGCTGGAAGGTCGACTACGTGGTGACTCACGAGGCTCCTGCCGACCTGGCAGAGAAGCTGTGCCGGGAGCGCGAACGCGAGTATCTGGACGACCAGCTGCAACGATTCCTTGCCGAGCTCGACGGGCAGCTCGGCTACCGCGCCTGGTTCTTCGGCCACTACCACGGCGACGAATGGCGCGACGACAGGCACCGCCTTATCTACCGAGACATCGTGCCGATCGAAAATGCTGCGCCCGGCTCTAGAAACCCTCTAGAAATGCTCTAGAAGGTTTCTAGAAATTAGACGCTTTGCGGCCTACTCCAATTTAAAGGTCTGGTCGAGGGAGTTTGACCCGGCGCCCATCCCGTCGACTTTCACTTCGATGGGAGACATGTCGTTGAGGTCAAAAATCGACACACCGTCGCATTCGCCTCCCGGCGCAAGCCCTTGCGAAGAGAAGCGGTCTTCCTGCAAATCGGCGGCAAACCCGCGAGATAGCATCTGCTTATTTTGATAAGCCGTGATGTAGCTACCAACAGCGCATGAATCTGCCGATCGGTTGTTAATGGCGTGCCAGCGAACAACGGCAACCTTCCCGCCATCGCCAGCCGAGGAATCATGCACCTCGACGCCGGTGACTGAATACTCCATCTTGCCGTAAACCCCGTCTTCCTGCGCGTTATCAGAATCAGCGACCTGAACTGCCGTCTGACGATCGTCTGCCTGGCTGCACCCAGAGGTCATAACTAGGGCGGCTGCCAGAACACCAGCAGCCCCAAAGTTCCGAGCTAGGTTGATTGCCTTTTTAACAGAGAGATGTTCCATCGACTACTCCAAACTTAATTGTTTTTGAATGCCATCAGCCAAACAGCCAAGCCCCAATGAGCATGACCACTGAAACTGCTGCAAGCGAAGCCCAGACGGCATTTTGACGGGTGATGACACCGCTGATGGTGAGCGCATTTGCGCCGGCACCATCAATGACAGTCCAGACAAGTGCCGTGACCAAAAAGACGACTAGCCCTGCCGTTATCAACTCACGGCGAGACGGCCTTAGCTTGTCGGACATATCTACTCGCCCCTCGCCTGGGCCATGACCTCGACCTTGGCCTCGGCCACGGCCGCCCGCTGCTCGGAGGCGGCGAGGCGGTCCTTGAGGGCGGCGACCTCGGCCATCAGGTCACGCTGGGCGAGGAGGGAGACGTTGAGATCGGCCTGAGCCTTGGCCGCGGCGTCGACCGCGCCCCTCATGCTTTCAATTCGATCGTCTTTTGCGGCTGATTCTGCCAAGAGCTGATTGTTCTCGGAATCGAGCTTCTTGAGCTGCGAGAGGTAATCGGCGACGGTGGCGTGGAGCTCATCGTTCTCAATCTCCAAGCTCGCAGTATCCAGCTCGAATTTCTCTTTGATGGCGGCGACCTGCTCGACGCAATTAGATTTGATGCTCTGAATCTGTTCCATTGTACTTTTCTTGGCAGCGTCGGCGTCCTCGCGGGCAGCACGAGCCTCCATCGCGGCAGCTTCGGCAGCGCCCACGATGATGCGCTTGACCCGCTCGACCGCCTCATCGAGGACGGCCGATGCGTCGAGCGCAGCCTTCACGCCGGGAGTGGCGTTAGGGTGGTAGCCGTCGACCAAGCGGGCGACGGTATCGGCCTGCGAGAGACCAAGGCTCGTGCTGATGTCCTTTATGGCGTCACGGGTCTCCGATGAGACATTCAGACTGGTCATTTTCTTTTCGGACTGGACTTGGTTTTCGGCCATGATGCGGCACTCCAATCAACAACGGGCATGGCTCCGCCATGCCATATGGCTGGGAACAATGCACGGCCGCTGTTGAGTTGTCTTTTTCCTGCGATCGGTGAGTTCTAAAAGGCGTCTCAAGTCATGCGTTCACGCAGGTTTTCGGTTAGAGAAATACCGCACCCTTATATAGTAACGCCGCCGCACTCGGGTCTATTAGGCAAATCGCGAAACGACAGACGGACTTATTTCCTGACGCCCACCAATCCGCGTTCACGAAGGATGCGGTACAGCGTTGATTTGGAGACGCCAGTCGCAGCGCAAATATCGGGAATAGGAGTCTCTCCTCCAAGATAGAGCCTTACTGCGGCATCGGCTTTGACGCCGGCAGTGCGAGGCCTGCCACCCACGTTGCCGCCGTGGCTCCGTTTGACGGCGATACCCTCGGCCTGGCGTTGCCTGATCAGATCTCGCTCAAGTTCCGCGGTGCAAGCATGGGTGCCAAGCACGAAGCGCCCGAATGCGGTATCTAGATCCACGGGCTGTTTCAGGGACGTGAGCTTCACGCCGAGGTTTCGAAACATAAGGTCATAGTTGAGCAGCTGCCTGGTCGATCTGGTCAAGCGCTCCCAGGATTCGACCACCACTTCGTCGCCCGCCCGCATCTTCTTGAACAGGCGCTTCTGCTGCGTCCGGTCGCCGTCCTGGGCACCCGTGACCTTGTCCTTGTAGATATGGCCATAGGCCACGCCAGCGTTCACCAGAGCCTCGATCTGGCGGTCCAACCTCTGGTCTTTCGTGCTCACGCGAGCATATCCGTAACGTGTCATTTCAGCCTCCTGCCTCGTATTTGATTTTCCCATGGGAATTGACGTGGAGGTTTTGACACTGGGTTTTGGCACTCGACGTTCACGGCATCGAGGGTTCGATTTTCGAGTGCCCAGAGGCATACGTTTTGGGACGAACGGCTAATGGAATATGTTGGGACGGATAATATTCTACTACCAAATAGTAGTAGAATATTATCGTAAAGATTGGAGGCTCATGGTCCGGATACACCAGAGAGTTCACGAGCGGCACCCCGAGCTAGATGACGGTGATGTCGAGGCGGCGTGGGAGAGCTACTGCTTCGCGGCCGTCCGCATACCCGGGGAGTGCGAGATGCGGACGGGCTACGACCCGCAAGGCCGGTACATCGAGATGGTCGGTGTCCTCCTGGCCGACGGCGCGTGGCTCGTCTACCACGCCATGACGCCGCCGAGCAAGAAGACGCTAAGGGAGATCGAGAACGCGAGAAGGAGAGGTTACTGATGGAATATAGGCTTGCAAACGGATCCGTTATCACGGATGAGGACATCGAGCGCGAGTGCGCGGTATGCGGATCGTGGGAGGGGAGCCTGGTGAACCTCCGAGTCGGCCGCCCCAGGCTTTCCGAGGTGGAGGCCAACGCCAACCTGTCTTTCAAGTGCCCGAAGACGGGCGCCGACCTCATCGAACGGGCGGCCGCCGCGTGCGGGATGCGGAAGTCGGAGTTTCTGCGCTCGGCCGCGATCGAGAAGGCCGAGAGGATACTCAGGTCGGCATAGCCCCGGCGTGCCTTCCCGGAATCGGCGTTGCCGCAGGGAGTGAGCGCCCTGCGCCGCCGTTATGTTAGACATGTCGCTAACATAACGGCGGTTAAGTCGTGCCGCGGGTCGGGGCATCCGCACCACCACAGGTTCAATCGCCCCGTAAATCGAATCCTGTTAAGTCGTCTATCTGCGTGTTTATGAACACACCATTGCCATTCCTTAGGTGAGAATCGTGTCCGCACGGGGCGATATATTAGACAGAACACCCGAGGGAAAGGAATAGCATGAGCGATTTAATGGAAGTCGTACATCGGCTCGAGCGCGAGATGGCAGACCGAGCCTCCGCAGTTGAGAAGGAGGGGTTATGCCCAAAAAAGCGCCATGGATAACAAAGGATGTTCGCATAGTAGAAGCGATGGGGTGGCTAACCGGCGCTTGCAGCGTCGTGCTGACAGGTTTTGCTATCGCAGCAGTGCCCACCGGAGAGAAGGTCCCCGTCCACTACGGCGTTGACATGCAGCCGAACCGCTGGTGCTCTCCTGTCGAGCTGTTGCTCCTCCCTATTGTCATGCTGGCTTGCATCGCGCTTTTGGCCCTCGTTCTCCATCTGGTCAGTCCAGAGCATTGGAACCAGCCTGCCGGTCTCGAGAGCGACGAGAAGGATGCTTGGTATCTCGCAAGTGCTCGCTCGGTGGCCTGGTTTGAGCTCGAGTGCGGCGTTTTCTCGCTGCTTGCGGCCCTTAACCCGTTGTCCGACGACTGCAAGGCGATGATTGTCGGCGCTGTTGCATTCGAACTATTGCTTATTGCAACGCCCCTTATATTCACTGCAAGGTTTCGCAAGAGCAGAGGTAAGGGCAAGGCTCGGAAACTTTAGCGCCCCAGCGTGTTCCAATCGACAAAGAGCTCGCGACGAAGACTGCGCTGCGCATCAAGCTGGCGTCCGTCTTCTCGCGATACTCCAAGCCGATCTCCTCAAACAACATGCGCTTCACTATCTCGAAGTTCTTCTCATCGGCGATTTGCTGATACGTCAGCAACATGACGTTGAAACCCATTTGCTGCAATGCGGTGGCGCGATCGGAATCCGACATTGCGGCATCGGCCCCACTGTGCACAAGCCTGCCTTGGCACTCGACGACAAGCGGCTTCTTGTCACCCGTCTCCTCAAATAGGAAGTCTGCATAGCAGTTGTAGCGCCCGGCCAAACGCGCTGCCTTGCCCGAAAGGACAATGCGAGCATTGTTGCTAAAGGATCTGAGACCCTCGCCACCGGCGACGCGCGGCGTCGCAAGCAACAAGGACAGCTGAGCCTCAAACGGCGACGCGACAACCCCGGTCACACGCTCGACATCTTTAAGGCTCAGTTCAATCAAGCCATCAAGGCCTTCATGGCCGCCGACGAGGCGGTCCGCGGCCTTAACGACCATGACAGCATCGTTGACACTCAGATCGCCAACGCCATCGACGAGCATCTTCGCGCCATCGACAGGCTCTGCCGTTTCGGCATCGACGGTGGTTTCGGTAAGAAGCATCCGGTTAAGGAGTACTAGCCTTCCGCATGGCCATGGAAGTAAAGTAGAAGGGGGTCGAATCCGAAGCAGTTCCCGGACAATTGGCGTCCGGCCAGACACTTCGGTCCGACCCTTTCTTCCAGGATTCTGTAACAGCTGATTGAATTGCAACGCGCTAGGGCAGGACAGTTCAAAACTAGCGGGGCGTGTCGCCGCGCGAGTAGTCACCGCGATCGACGACGCGATCGTCCATCTGTCGCGACACGGCGCTACCGCCGTGCGCCTGGCCGGTGGCGCGGACGCGGTCGTCACCGGCATCGGGAACGGAGCCGGCATAGCGGTTGCGAATCTCCCTTGCGTAGCCGCGGCGCGCAAGGAGCTCGTCGCGAACCGCGGGATCTTCGAGCTACTTCACTTCAAACCTTAAGAGCCTTCTCTCTGGCAGATCGGTCATCTTCATCGTATAAGTCCCAGGAAAAGCCTTCTCAAAACGGACGGTCTCGTAACCTTCGAAATAGTCGTTGGTGTTTTGCATCATGAATGGGACGAGCAACTCGTTCTCCGCCCCAACCTGTACAGCAAACGCAGCAGAACCGCCCAGAGCCGGCATTGCCTGCGTTATCAGATCGGTATTGACCACAAAGTCATAGTTTGGCGCAGACTCCGGCACCAAATGCCAAACATACGTTTTGATTCCGCCTTCGACATTGTCCTTATTCCTGACACGCATCTTTACGGCGATAACACACGTGATGTCGGCGTCCTTCAATTTCGTTTTCGTATCCACGATGCCATATTTTGAATAATCATCATGCGCACGCTTGAGATACTCGCGCGGCGTGAGCAGCTCTGCCCCGTCTATGCAAAACGAATACCCGTCAGTCGCCACATCCTTCGACCCCAGAAACGCCCCATCCATCGAGAGCCATTCGCCCTTCGCATAATATTTCTCAGGAATGACCGTCCGGTTCCCGTTAACGACGCTCACCCTCATGCCCGCAAGGCCGGTAGCAGCACAGCCGAAAAGAGCAAGCACCGCCCTTCTTGTCCACAGGGTCTTCTTCATCGCGCTCACGACCTTTCCCGAACTTTCACAACGGCACCGTCGCGCATGCAGTAAACCCGATCGGCCAGCTCCTCGAGCACCTCTCCGTCATGGCTGGACAGAATAACCTCGCGACCCGTTGATGCCGCCATCGCCACAACGCGCTTGAGTATTTCCACGCCCGCTTCGTCGAGGGCATTTGTTGGCTCATCGAGAACAAGTAGCTTCGGCTTTTCCATAATTGCCGCAGCTATCCCCAGACGTTGCTTCATCCCAAGCGAGTATGCTCGGAACTTCTTTTTTTCGTCTGCATCGAGCCCCACGAGCCGCAGGGCAGAGCGAATGTCCTCGGGGGTGGCAACGCCCTTGATCTGAGCGATGAGCTCCAAATTATCGTAGCCAGACAGATATCCCAAAAAGGAAGGCGCCTCGATCAACATCCCCAGACTCGGCGGGAACGAGATGTCCACCCCAAGCCTTTGGCCATCGATAGAGATTTCGCCTTCGGTAGGCTTGATCAATCCGCAGACCGCTCGCATAAGCATGGTCTTACCCGAACCGTTTATCCCCTGAAGCCCAACCACAGTCCCAGGGTCAACCTCGATGGACACGTTGCGCAGAACATCGTTTTTGCCCATGCGCTTCGATACGTCCCTAACGATCACGCTCATATCTTGTCCCCCTTTTCTATAAGGTCGGCCCTTCGAAACCACAGTCCACCCAGCGATAGACATAACGACATAAGCCCAATTGATGACAAGACGCTCGAGCCCGCCGCGATTCCCTCTTTGACAATTCCGCCCCAGCGCAACAGCATCAAGGCGTTACCCAATAGCGCCCAATGTCGTGCATATGCCGAGCAGATCAGGTAGCTCATTAAAACAACAAACGAGACTGACGGCCCAAGCACAAACCCAACCGCCGCCTGCGCAAACGCAAGCGCCTCAAAAGCAAATAAGAGACCTATGAAAAACGGCAGCGCATCTGCCTCGGCAGCTTTGAGAAACCACGGCGCCAAATTAGCCAGCTGAAGCGACTCGCCATGAATGACCGCGCTGAACGAGGAGCTCACCACCAAGCTCCAAATCACAACAGAGCAAACCACCACGAGCAGTGAAAATGCCGTTACCGCCGCCACTGAGATAAAACGCGAGGCCCACCAAAGGGTTCTTGCCCGGCATCGAACAAGTGCTTGTAAACCAAGCCCGTGCAACGATTCGGTCGGATAATCGAGTGTTGTATAGAGAATAAGCAGAATGAGGAATAGCCACCCTAACGGAGGCACAAACATGACCCCGGGCCTAGGCTCAAACGGAGCAGATCCGGCAAACACGAGCGCAAGATTATCCGCAAACCCCAAAGTATCCGTCCTGACCCCATACACAGAAGACAATCCGTAGGCGTACACCAAGTTCGCAACGGTCACTGCCGCAACCGCAATAAAAGTAACGATGTTCTTCTTCAAAACGGTCCTCAGGTCCGCAGCGACCAGCCTAAACAGCATCAGACCACCTCGCGCCTTTTTAAGAATCTCGCGGAAATCAAAGAAAAGACGAACAGCAAAATGATTTCCGCAAACCCCGCTCGAATGTCGGGCCAGTTATTTAGTGATTCCGACCTGATGCTGTTAAGAATGTTGCAGTTAAAGCCGACGCATGAAAGGACGCTAAAAATCCAGTCGTTAACAAAATGCCATGCAACCATAATCAGATATGGAACGACCATCGCCTTGATTCTGCTGCGAAACACAACCGACAGACCGGTCACGGCCATGGATAGAACCCCCAGCGCAACCGCATCGAACAGCGTATAAACCAGCACGTATAACAGAGGCCGGGAATAAAACAGGCCAGAAAAATAGCTATGCAGATAGAGTCCGACGTAAGTCGATTCGTCGACTCGGGGGAGATACGCGGGAAACAGCATGGAGACAATCAGAAAGTTCACGAGTAGCGGAATAGCCGTGACCGCAAACGCAGAGAGGAAAGCAGACAGCATCTTCACGTTCACATATGCATTTCTAGAAACACGCGTGCAGATCTGTGCCTCGTAACCGCTCAAACGCTCGGACAGGCATGACCACGACCCGGCCAACATGGCAAGCAACGGCAGCGCATAGAAAAACACCGACGCTAGCAACGGCGCGTTCGCGCTCACAACGATCCAGTTACCAAAGCTACTTTCACGCGTTTGGCCGAGGTATGTCTGAGACTGCAGACCAATGCCGTAGCCAAAAGATAACAGCTGCTTGCGCTCGGCCTCGAGTGTCCACCACGCCTCGATGGCAGCTGCCATCGAAATGGCAGTCGCCAAAATAAGAGCCAACGCAAATATAGGATTGCCAAATATCTTGGACAGCTCGTGCCGTATTAGATTTCTATTCAACTGTCATCATCCTCCCTTCGGCCGGGTTGCCGCTCGGCCCGGCCCTAATCACAACAAGAAGCTGAGGATTGGCTAGGAGGGAAGTTTGTTAAAATGGCCCCAGCAATCGGGGCTCCACTTTCCATAGACCGTGCCGTATCCGGACTCGGCCCATGCGGTCAGACGAGCATGACTGCGTTTATTCTCACGGACGAGGTTGTATATCTCCCATTCATGCTCATGGTTGGAGCGATACACGCCCTGCGTGCAATTCATGTTGCCCGTTCCTCTATTGTCATAGGCACCGTCCACGTACAAACGTAACGGCTTTCCCGAATAGCCCATAATCCAAATGTAAACTGAAGATGAGTCGTGCTTCGAGCGATAGCCAGTTGCGCTCGTGCCAGAACATTGAAAAGCGAAATCTGTATCCTTGTTGTTCTTACATGTGGCAATTCCAGCATCTGCGCTTTGCGAAATGCTCGAAACCTGGGAAGTGTCGAACTCCTCTTGAGCAAATGATGCGGCAGGTGCACCCATCGACAAGCCCGCAACAATCGCCAAGCCGACTCCGATTCGAGCAATAGCGCTCCTTGGCTTAATCATGGCCTTCTCCAATCAAAAGCGGTTAACAATGCGTCGACGCACGGCAACCTTTGCATGAATAGAGAAAGATGTCTGTAAACACCCGCTATTGAGTTGATCGCTCAGGCGTTTACACGTTATCTACTCGTGATAATAATGAAATAAGCTCCGCTTTATTCTTGATCCTCAACTGGCGGTAAGAAGCAGACCGCAGTGCTTGCACCGTAGATGCAGCGTAACCGACATCCTCCGCAATAGCCTTTGTCGTTGCGCCCTCTGCCGTCATCAGCAAGATTTGCGACTGAACATCGGAAAGGGAGCGCGACGTAAGCAGAGCCAGTTGGCGCACGCGGGCCGTTTCGGTGGACCCGTTCGCGCGGTACTCCAAGACAGCCTTCTCGTCCTCAACCGAGCGGGCGAGCGCGATGTGCGTGACGAACATGGGCACAGACCAGCAGACGATCACCGTTGCCACGACGACATTGACAGCCGAACTTTGCCCCAGCAACGACGCAAGGAACAACGGCTCGAAAACCATTAGATCCTGCGCCATGCTGAGCAAGACAACCCAAACAGGAGCCGTCACCCCAAAGCAAAGCATCCATACCCCGAGCATTTTGCGCTGCGGACAGCTTCCCAGCACTATATATGTGAGCAGCATCCCCGTCAGTACCGCAAGTCCATGAATTCGCCCCCTACTGGCTGCATAGATTAAAGCAGCCACACCTATCGAAACCAATGGCGCGATAGCCCGAGTATGGGTATGGACCTTAAACGGGCACAGCTTAACGGCGAGCGAAGCCATAGACGCTATGCCGCAAAACAGGACCGGCACAGCCATCAACGGATCGCGTACGCACCTCCATGCCGCGATATAGACAAAAGACCATTCCAAGGCAGACAGTATCGCCCACACGCACGGGCTTCCGAGCCCAATCGCCCCATCCGTTCTAGTCAGTGCAGCTTCACGATTCAGTTTTTCACCCGCGTAGTGCAGTGACAGAAGCAGTCCGAGACCCAATGCATAGCTTGAGAGAGAAAAGGTAACAGCCCATGAAACACCGGATCCCCAATCACTATCCGCCATTACCAAGGGGCCCGCCGCAAGGAGGATAAAAAATAATGTGAGCAGGTATCGAAACAGCCGGCGCGTCCGGGCTGATGCCAACATATCGTCAGCATGCCGCCGCGACAGCTCGGGCACTACAGCATCACCCTCGTCCACAAACAACGCCACGAGCTCGCGTGAGCCCGCAACCGACGCCTTCCCGTATGCTCGGTGAAGCGTTGTTCGCACCGTCGATGGCTTCGTACCCGTCTCCCTGGCAATTTCCGCCGGCGTTTTCCCTTTGAGCAGCAGTCGAACAAACTGCTCTTCTCGAGGCGACAGGGCAGGGGAAAACACCCCCGCATCGAATGGGTCGGACGTGTGAGGGGCATCCGAATTGTTGTCCCGTTTCTCCCTTAGCAATGTGTATACGAAGGCGGCAACAGCAATAGCGGACCCCATCGACAGTGATGCAATGACCGTGGCACCGCTTGCAAAATATGCCACCTCGACAGCCGGAACAAGGCCAATGGGAACTGCTACGAGCACAGAACGGGCAAACACGTTGCCCTGCCCCCGACCAAAGGCGCGGGGACAGCAAAGCAGCGGGACCGCAGCCAATACGAGATAGACCAGAGGAATTAAAAGCACGATGCCAATTGATGCGGCCGTTACAGAGGGCATCCCCCATGGCTCGGGAACGACTCTCCATGAAACTCGACAGCAAAACAGCAGGCAAGACAGGACAACTATTGTTTCTGCAAAAAGCGCGCTCTGCGATCGGCGGGTCCCCCTTTCGCCGTCCCGCGCCGCCCCCCGTATCAAAGGAGAGCCCGCCGTATCCCAAATTACATATGAGAGGAGCAACGACCCAGTGAAGCACAAGGCACACGAAACACCATGCAACAACCAGATTGGTGCAAACGCGATTGGAATAGAATCTCCGCGAGCATAGAAGGCCAAGTCGACCCATTCGGGAACCACCGCAATAGCAGCAAGGAAAACACCGAAGACGCCAAGGCGACCCGGCCGTCTTATTTCTCTCCCCTTGCGGAGCGCAACACCGTGACCAAACGCCGCGAGGCATGCGCCAAGAATAACGAGCCAGGTCATTGCACCTGATGCCAAGCCGATTGAAGATGAAAACCGGTGATAAGGGGTAACCGCCATTACGATAAGCACAATGGCGCAGGCAGATGTGGCAGAACGGCGGGAAAAGAGCATATGGCCTCCATAGCATGTCATTATATCGCTCGATCCACTCATCTATCTCCATGCCCACACCGGCCAACATCAACGGTTAACGCATACTCCAATCCGAACCAGATCACGGGCCAATTTTCCGCAGCCCCCGCCCCAAAGCGGGATACGGTTTCCTTTTGAGCGCCGGTTCGGAAAATGCATCCCGTTTTAGGCCGAAAACTGGGACGCGCGGGCAGGAGCTATGCAAAGATAGCGGCCGTTGGCCTTGCGATCGGTCTTGCAATGGCGCTGTGCGCATCATTCGCGAAGTATAGGTCCGAGTTAAAGATTTCTGTTGTCTGGTTCATCTGCCAAATAATCGCTTGGAATATAGTCGACGTGATAACGCTTCTCTAATTTCTCGATGAACCGGTCGACCTTTCGAGCATTTTGATAAACCTTTTCAAGCGTTCGGAAAACAGCTTTCTCGTTGTACGCGGGAAGCCCTTGGGCGTTCACAAAATACATCAGCTGATTGAGGTTTGTTCCTTCCTTCAATAACTCATGATGGAGTTTTTCAACTTCCGCGATGTCAAAATTGAATGATTCGATCTTTCCGTAAATTGCGCTGCGGCGAACCAGTTCGCTTGCAGAAATGCCGAGCGCCGCTGCACGCTGCTCAATTGCCTTTTTTTCTGGAGCAGTGAGCATTACTTGGAACGGAATACTCCTTTTTTCAGAAATCGGCTCGCCACGTTCATCGGTTTTACGCGATGCCTGTGCTCTCCTGTAATCCTCCTGTTGCTTATGGAGGGCCTTTTTCTTCCGATCAAGAACTTGCATTTCGTCATCGAGATCATCAAGTGAGATTTCCCGATGAATCAGTACGGATCGAATCAACTCAGCTTCCGTACAACCAGCTTGTTCGCAAAGTTGTTGATAGATCTCTTTCTCTTCAGGAGAAACGCGAGCCTTTACGAATTCATTTCGTGCCATTTTTCTACTTTCTCCGGAGTGGCCTCCGGAAAAGTAAGCAAGAAACTGAGGATTGGCATCCGTCACCTCTTGCTATGGTTGCCTAATTTTTAGAAAGAGTGAAACCAACCCGCAAAAAGCGTGCTGCGTTCACTCTTTCCCTTTTCTCCGTGACAGGAGAAAAGCAAGATTCGTAAATCATGATAACAGGGACTACGGGCCCGGTTATCATGATTTACGTACATCTTGCAATCTCCGGAACGGTGATTGGGCGAAACGCAGTGTAGACGTGGAATGAGAGGCCTCATTCCAAGCGAGAGGCCTCGCGGCGTCGTAACTGCGTGAAGACCGTGAGCGGAAGCGAATTTTTAACGCGAAGGATGCTGAGTGTTAGAAATTCGCTGTAGCGAGAGCGAAGCGGTGATGCGAATGCGAGGGATGCCGAGTATTTGCATCGCCGCGCAGCGGGTTTGCGCCGCGGGCGGCGCAAACATTCGACTTGTCGAATCGTTTTTCGCAACGCCGGCGAAAAAGTTGAGGCAGCTTTCGACAATTTCAATGGCGCGGAGAGTCATTAGCGTGACTCGCAGCGCTGTTGGATTTGTCGAAAGGTGACGCGGCTCGCATTGCGATTCGGATTAGCGAGTCGGTTTTCATGCGGCGGTCAAGCCGCCTATGATCGCGACCTTCGGTCGCTATCGATTTTCAAATTTTGTTTTGACGCGAGTTGAGATGCGAAACGAAAAACCGAAACGCCCGCGCGAGCCGTTTCGACTTTTGCGCGGGCGTTTCGAATCAAATGAAAATCAATACGATGAGTTTTTGAGTTTCACGCTTCATAACAGATTTAAAAACTACGGCGTCGATTCCAACTGCCATCAATCAACCGATGCAATCGCAGTCAACTTACCGACCCAGGTCCAAGGGCGGAGCCCTGGCAAGAGCCAACGGCTGCGAACTTGTGGCTACATTTACGATGGAGGTACAAGTTCGCGTCTCTTGCGAGATTTTTCATCTCACAGCACATTTCACGGCAAACCATCGCCGCGCTTAGATCGCCTCGGTGTCCGGTGGCTGTCCGGTAGCGAACCTTTTACCGAGACGCACCGGAGACATTGCGTAACTGTGTCATGCCGCAACAATGTAAAAGTGTGACTGCCGAACTGTGTAATAACGCAATAACGTAACAACGTTATTGCGTCACTTTTTAACGCCGCCAAGGGCGCCGGGTTTTTAGGGCAGAGCCCTAGTGCGCCGCCGGGCTTTGTACGG
>OBYG01001061.1_pt1 | contig 13463 bp, 19 predicted proteins | sample 1538201 | NCBI WGS metagenome assembly OBYG01 (sample SAMEA2580177, study PRJEB22360) | human gut metagenome | biome: human gut; feature: human-associated habitat; material: faeces | place: Denmark | collected 2008/2010 | reverse complement strand
CCTCTGCTCTCCCAGGACCTGGATGGACTGCTGCACCTTTCCGCCTGTGTATTTTCCGGCCGGGATAGTCACACGCCCATTTAATGATAGTCCCAGCGTGGGGGCCCCCTGTGTAACCCCGGTCCCTTTCCGTATTGCTTCTGAGCCTTGGCCGATAAACGTGGCCCCGTCAAAAACATCTGCCTCGTTGGCCGTAAGACCATCAATATCCACATTCTGATTTACAAGCTGTATTAATGCTTCCGCCATATTCTACCCCTCATCTACAAATCCCTGGTATGTCCCGGTGATGTCTGCGATTACGACGCCATCCTTTATCACCTCCGGTCGGAGGTTTTCGATACTCTGGACGTATGTGTCCGATGTGTAATAAGTGCCAGCCGTTTGCACAGTCTGGCCCCCGGCGGTGGGGTTGATCGACAGCCCCTGTGATGTCGGGATCCCGGACTGAGATACCACGTCCTCCCCGGTATGATATCCGGGTTTGATGGCATAGGACTCATTGATTCCCAGTTTTACATCCACTTTGGGGACCGTGGCAAGCGTTCCGGTCTGTACGTCATCGCTCCCAGCGCCCAGGAATTTCTTCCCACTTTTTACACTTCCGGGAGTCGCAGTGACCTCCGCCGGGTCAAACCCGCTCCCGCTTTGCATCAGTAAACATTCCATTTTTACTTCCCCTTAACCGATACGCTAAAGTCGGCAGCCGGCTTTTTCTCGTAGCAGTAAAATGTGATGGATCCGTTTCCGGTAACAGCCCGGTCCAGATATCCGAATGCCTTTCGCATCGCTTTCACAGCTGCTGCGCCTGGGCTGCCAGAGATATACAAGGCGATCACTGGGCTGTCCTCCGCTGTAACACCGGATACCGTTACAGTCTGCGTGTATGGGGCCGATGTGCTCCATTTTGATGCAGACAGCGTCACTGTTTTTACCGCCTTAATGGCTCCCACGTCATTTGTCAACCCAGTTACCTGTCTGTTTACCTCTTCTTTAAATTTGGCATTGTCCTGTTTTACCGCCTCAAATCCGGCCGATGTTTCATTCACCACTTTATTCGTGGCATTAATATCGTCCGCATTAAATATATCTCCGACTTTGTTGTAGACCGTCACATCATCCAGGCTGATAGTCCCGTCTGAGTTGTTAGTCAGATTGTATTTTCTCTTGCCGGAGAAAACGTCATTCTGGTAGTTGGTTTTTAAGGCCATGTTTCCCTCCTGTTTCCCAGTGCCCGGGTCCCTATCCGGAATCCCAGATGATGGTGGCCGGGCTCTATCTTATCCACAAGCGTCCCCAGATCATACAGTATTTTTTCTATTGCATTCGCCTGGTAGATGGACGTGTAGGTGATTCGGTCCGGCGTAAGCGGCGTACTGGAAGGGGTGTAATATGCATTACGGATCGCCTGGATATTGTTCCGAAGCCGGACCATATCGACCTCCGTCCGGAAATCATCCATCTTCCAGGCTTTTCTCCTTACGATAGTGTTCCGGTATCCCATATGGTTAAGGGTTTCCGATATCTGCCACACCGCATTTTCCACTCGGTTGAGGTCGTCGTATGCGATATACGCCTTTTTTGTCATCTGGTCTACATCTGCCTGGACCCGGTCAAATATTAATGGGTCAATAAATCTATTCATGGATTATCACCCTCGCTTTTATCTCTTTCGTAAAGCTGTAATCTATGCTCTCCAGGGTTCCGGTACGTTTACCGTCATATCCGGTATCAGCGCTTACCACCTCGCCCAGAACACGATTTTTCAGCAGCACATCACCAACCACACTCTCCGCCCGCTGATAATACGCATAGACCCTGTTAATCACAGCTTCTGCGTTCCCGGAATGCACCAGGGTGGCATCCGTGATCTCCTTGATATTCCGGTTATATACAATATCTGGATTGTCCCTGGTAAGCTGATTCGTAAGATGGTTGTACTTCTTTCCCTTAAGCGTTACCGTGCCACCGGTGCCGGTAATAACTGCGTAATTTGCGCCGCTGCTCTTGATCGTGCCGCCAGTGATGGTCAAATGGTGGTGCGGGTCCCCAAAGACGATCTCAGCAGTACCGGACAGAGTGTCGTTGTACAGCTCCTCTTCCTCGCTTGATTCCTGGTAGCTGTGTACAGTAAGCCGGATCCCGGTCACGATGTCACTGTGCTCCAGCGTGAGGCCCGTGAATGTATCATCACCGGAAAACTCAGCCGTTACTTCCGTCTGCTGCGGATATATGGATACATGATCCGAATTACTGGTGTCAACCACCGCGCCAATGGCAAAAGCAATCTGCACAAGGGCATTACGCTTTGTGGTATACGGTATGTACCCGGTCAATGTGGTGTTTGCATACGCTGTATCCAGATAATAATTAAAATCCTCTCCGCCAAAGATCTCTTGAATTACATCAGCTACTTTCTGCCCGGAATAAATCCCGCCCGGATATTCGTTACCATCCAGGATCCCGACAGCGTCATGTGAATCCATGTAGTAGTCGGTCTTGTTTTTCCTGGCCCCGTTCTTCAAATAGAAATTTCCGAGTAACTTCCCATCAAAATACAGGCCGAGCCTCTGCTTTTTCTGCAAATCAAAGGGGATATTACTCTTTGTTCGGACGGTAAAGGACAGTGTATTTACGCTGATATTTTCTGATATGGCGTTGATTTCCTGGAGGCACTCTGTCTGGAGCAGCTCGTCGTCCAGAAAGTCTCTGTAAATGCCATAGTCAATCCTGGTCAAAAAGACCGGGCGGTACGGCCTGGATGTCGTTTTGAACGTCAGTATAATGCGGTTATACGACCGCACATAATTGCTGCAAAAATACCGCACATCATCGGCCACAAAGTCCTTTTCGCTCAGCAGCGTGGTCCCATCATACCATTTGATGTTGATATCTTTGGCGTAGTCTCCAGACATCATGTTAAAGGTGAGCAGGATGCCTACACTAGAGAATTTGCCGTTGAATGAGATGGTCAGTGCCGGATACTCCATACGCCAGGACTCTGTTTTGACCGGATAAAGAAGGATTCTTGGGTACAAGCCGGAATGGGGCCGGAGCCCCGCCCTGGAGAAGCTGTATGCTAGGTTCCTGTTCTCGTCCGAATACTCGGCACTGACATATCCATAATCCGCTGGCTTGTCCGGAAAGTTGATATACTGCCCATTAAGAAGAGAAAATCCAGGATAACACAGGGCGTATCCGGGATAGGAGAGGTCGTCCCGGCGAAGGTCCGGGAACTCTCTCTCTATCGTTGTTTTGGCCGGATACAGGCCCTTGTGAGGGTATAGGCCCTTGTGGGGATACAGACCCGCCTTAACCACCTGTGGGGTACTGTTTTCTTTGGCGTACGGGGCCACATCATCGTATACAATTTTTATCCCCTCTCCGGCTTTCGGCGGGTCCCTGTCTACAATCTTAAAAAACATCTACGGCCTCCTCTGCGGCTCCATTGCGGTAAACGTGACGGACAGCCCGCTCCAGCGGTTTTTCTGCCCGTCTGGTGCCTTCTGGTTGATTCTGAGGCCATCTTCCCCGCTGGTAACATAGGCGGAAAATGACAACGTTTCCTGGCCATATGGGAATTCCAGTTCATGAGATTCTGTCGGGGAGGAGATGATCTCGTAAAAGGTATCATAGTCTGCCGGATTGCTTCTTTCCGGGTCGATTTTTAGGGTGTAATTGTAAAAGGTCCCGATAATGTCCCGGTGCATCCGGTAGGACTGGACACGGCCAGAATTTTCCGTGTCCGTTACCGCAAATGACCGTTTAAGCTCTGTTACCCAGAGTCTCAGATTAAGCCCATCAATGGTAAATACCGTGTTATCCATTCGTCACCATCCTTACACCTACACGCTGTTTCTCCTGGTTATTGGCCTTATACACGGCCCGGGCAAAGCGCTGCCCATCAAGTACCAGTTCGATGTTGATATCCCGTTCTCCCGCGCCAATTCCGCTCTCAAAGAGGGCCTCTTTGAATGCCTGTTTCATGGTGGACAGCGGCGATACCACCTCTGCCTCGCGCTTGTTATCACCCAGGATAGCCGCAAACTCTCCGGCCCTTGGCGGTACTACCGTTCCGGTGGCCAGGCGGGGCATTTTGTAGGGAACCGCAGCATATACAGAAGCTGGATATGCTTCATACTTGCGCGTCCTTCCACTTATGCTGTCAGAATCGCTGAAATCGGTCCCGAAAACAGCGTCTATGGTTCCTTTTATGCCGTCTATGATTCCTTCAATAATCTTTACGGCGCCCTCAATCACTGAGACAATTCCATCCCATATGCCAGCGAAGATATCCTTAACTCCTTGCCAGGCCGCTTCCCAGTTACCCGTAAAAACTCCTGTGATAAAATCTATCAATCCGCTTAAAACATCGAATACAGATCCTATCACATCTGCGATAGTCCCAAGAACGTCTATAACCACGTTACCTATTGCTTCAAGGACTGGAGAAATTAATGGAAACATCTTTTCAGCTATCCAATTTATTATCGGAAATACCACCTGTTCCCAGCATAAACGGATAAAATCTACCAGTTTGCCGATAAAACGAAGGGCGCTATTGATTGCATCTCCAACCTTTCCCTCCATTACTTCTTTGAATTTTTGGGCTACCTTATCAAGTACAGGTGCTATGTACGAATTGTATCCATCAAGAAGTATTCCGAGAAAATTACTGACCTCATCTTTCAATGTCATAATCAGCGGATGAATATGTGTATCGTAAAGTGCAATTACTCCATCTACTACATTCCTAACAACAGATGCAATTCCCTCAATAATCGTTTTTATAGGATTCAAGGTGTTTTCAATCGCTGTCTTGATTCTGTCTTTATTTTCGATGAATGGGGAGAGAAACAGGTTTGTTACATCCCGAGTGAATTTAGCCACCAACTCGGTAAATCCCATGAACAAATCTGAGAATATCTGAATAATAAGGCCCGTTATATCCTGTGCTGTTTGAGAAGCAAATACACTAAATACATCGGCAAATGCTACAAAAAAGTCCCCCCATAATGTGTATATCTCTGATGTCACATCAAAAACAGTGATAAGCCATTCCTTTATTCTTTCTGTGTTATTTGAAAGATAACTTTCAAATCCTCCGATCAAGTTCGCAGCGATCGTCAATCCAACGCTTACCATTGCACCAGCCATTTTTCCCGCCATGTCAACAAATGCGTTTACCATACGATTCGCCGACTCCATTACTTCTGCATCGGTAAAAATGGATTTCAGATGATCCTTTATACTCTGGAAGTCTTTTGAGATCTCATTTAAGATTGGCTTATAATCCCCAAGTCCTTCCCAAAAGCCAGAAGTAAAAATATCCTTCATCTCCAAAAGTCTGGATTTAATTGCATCCATTCTTTCGTTTATTCCGTCTAGGAATGTTAATTCTGCATCTTTTTCCACTTTGGGAATCAAAGAGGAATCACCAGCCATAGATCCTGTGGGTACTTTACCGCTAGCATCTTCTTCTTTTCTTTGTAAAATAATCAGCTCATCAAACGGAGCCAGTGCCTTTTTAGCCTCTTTCCCCGCCTCTTTTACACTTTCAGAAAAATCTTCCGCTCCCTCTGCTGCTCCTTCATACCCGTTCTGGATTTCTCCTAACTCACCAGATTGTGAGGAAGTCTGTTTCCCCATTACTGCCTCGGTGAAATTTTTAAATGCTGTGGCAGCCTCTGTAACTTTTCCGATAAATACATTAAAGGCTTTAATTAAAGGCGTAAAAAGGTTGATAAACCCTTGCCCTATGGTTGCTTTTAATGACTCCAACTGGAGTTGAAAGACCCGGACTTGGTTTGCCCAAGAGTCAGATGTCCGCATAAAGTCTCCGCTTGCCGCTGACAGTTGTGTCTGAACAAATCGGAGTCTCAATGCAGCCTTCTCCTGTTCCGACATTTTAGCCGTGGTTTTTCCATATCCATTCGCAAGAGCATACTGATTCAGCGCATTTTCTGTCATAACAACACCAAGCTCTTTTAAGCTCTCCGTTTCGCCTGTAAATACGCTTTTCAGTTTTGTATAAGCTTCGTCCTGGGTAATGTTATAAAAAGATGCAACATCTCCTGTAAGTCCCGTCAACGTGGAAGCCATATTGTATGCTTCATTTTCCGTATACCCAAAAGCCTTGGCCATACTTCCAAAGGTTCCTGCATACCGTTTAGCCATCGTTTCAGATAACCCGAAAGAAGCTGCTGCTGATTTGGCAAAATCATTTACTTGTTCTTTCATGGTTGGAAAACTCACGTCAACTACGTTCTGGACTTCCTGGAGGTCGGATCCAAGTTCTAAGCACTCTTTCCCGAATTGGATTATCTGTTTTGCGGCAAATGCGGCAGCGACAGCCGCCCCAACTTTTTTCGCTACACTTCCGAGGCGAGACAAAGAGTTTTCCACCTCTCCTACCGTTTGCTTAATACCCTTCTGATTTTTTCCCAGGATGTCTTTTATACGTTTCGTCCCATCGCTTATGCCGCTACTATCTATTTTTGTATCAATAATAATGTTTCCATCTGCCTGCATTTTTTCTGTCCCCTTTTAAAAAAAAGAGCCAGCCTACTGCTTTATAAGCAGATGGCTGACCCCATTCGGTCTGACAGATACCATTTTATCTATCTTTCTCATATACTATTTTCCGCTGTACCTCTAACACGATAATATCATTTTTGCGACGCTTGACTTCCGCTGTATTACCTCGTCCTAAGATTTCGCTGATTTTTTTCAGCATATCCTGTTCATTATTCATTTTTTACCCCTACTTCATCCGGATATTTATGTCCATCCTTCTGGGCATCTTTATATTTCCCAATATACTTCTCAGTTCTTTTATCCATCTCTTTCCCCGCCTGTTCAATTCTTTTTGCAACTTCGTTTAAAACTGACTCCATAAATACTTCAAACAAAAATCTCCCGTTCGGAAGTAACGTCAGTGGAGACTGATTTCCGAAGGCCACTCCGGCTACATCTGAATTGAAAATATAATCAATCCGGTCAAAAATGAACTGATTGAGTTCTTCTAACGTCGATGCGGCCTCTTTCCCGCCATCAGACAACCTTCCACATTCAGCCTTCATTTCGTCCATCCCTTTTTCATATCTGAGTAAAATATTAGTGTCTCTGGCATTGAATCGAACCACCCTCTCCGGATCCCCGTTAAGCGTGAATGTTTCATATCCATCATCAAATTTAATGTTGTTCATTCTCATCCTCCATTTTTATTGGTCAGTAATATCACTCTTTAAACAACTCAGTGAAAAACTCATAGTCTCCCTGTGTTCCATTTGCGGCTCCCTTAAGTTCGCAAAGTTTCTGGTTATTCCTCAAAAATTCCTGTTCCCACTTCTCCAGCTTCTTACCCTTTGTCAATTTCTGCCGTATGGAAAGTACCTGGGAAAAAAGTCCATCATCAATCTCCATAAACCAGCCGTAAAACGTCCACCAATGTATCGTCTGGCGGCCCCTGGTCTCGAATCCGGCGATTTTATTGACCGCGGGGAAGATTATCCCAGCATCCTGTTCCCAGTCCATTGTGCGGGCCGTAGGCTGCTCCTCTTCCCGTGTGATTCCGCAGTCTATAAACCATCTGGCGGCCTCAGCAGCTTCCTCCAACGCCTCTGGCGGAGGCAGGACAGGATAATACAGGATCTCCATCATGATTTTGGTCTTTCCCTCGTCGGTTAATTCATCATCATTAAATGCGGTCAATATATCTAATATTGCTCTAAAATCCTCGCGTATCTCATAGTCCACGCCCCCAACATTAAGGCTATGTGGCAGATTCCATACCGCCATTATAATGCCATCGCGGCTGCGGCGTCCGACGTAAATGCCATCGTGGCCGGGTCTACTACTCCCAGGATCCTGTCCCCAACGTAGTGCACGGTATGGGTTGCAGATACGCCCTTAAGGCCGCCAGCAAAGTCACCCAGTTCCACCACGCCCTCCTGGATCCAGGCACGCATTTTTTTGCTCTCATCAGTTTTGTATCTCTTTACACAGAGATATTTGAGGTGCAGATCCGACAGTGTAGCCCTGTTCTCCATCAGCTCGTCAATCTTCTGTGCGTACTTGCTCTCACCGGACACATTCAGCGGGTCCACCGTCATACTCTCGGCGTATCCGGTGATGTCATAGTTGTTATTGCCCAGTACGTCCTGGCTCTCCTCAGTTTCTGCGTTCATGGAAATCGGCATATCCTCCACGCCTTTTCCGATGATCTCCAGGTTTTCCTTGCCTGTTACATTGTCGGATCCGTCAACGATCCAGAACACCATAAAATCTTTTCTTTTTGCCTCTCCGGCAGCATAGGTCCATTTCGCCATTTTCTTATTCTCCTATCTCTCAAATTCGTTTGTGTATGATACAGTTATCGGGATCACCCAGTCCTGTACACCGTTCTCCTGTGGATCTGTCCCATAGGAGTTATCCCGACTTACCTCTGTGATTTTTCTGCCCCCGGATAATTCTGGGTAGCTATCCAGTTTGTATGTATCTTGTCCAATGGTTACAGGTTCCCGGCATATCCATTTACCCAGGGTATCCAGAAACTCTTGTATGCTCATTTTCTGTCGCTCTTTGGCACTCCCAGAGGCCCTGTACACGACATAAAAAGGATACTGGCACGTCTGATAGACACCGCCCAAAACGTCCTCTGTCTTGGCGTATACAAGTGCTCCGGTAGCATTGGAAAAAGCAATCCCACTCTCATCTCCCAGTTCCTCAAACTTTATTTCTTCGTCTGGATACAGGCCAGGGAACTGGTTTAAGAGTATTTTGACAGCCGTTTTTAGGTAATCACCTCCATCGGCATCCTTCCCGATGGGCTTCAATTCGTTATCCACGCTTTCCACCTCCCGCAGTTTCCTTTACGCCACGCACCCACTTTTTACCGTCCTTTTTCTTGGCCGCGTCAAACCAGTGGGATTGCGCCTTGGGATGTGCCTGTTTTGTATAAGTCAGCAGCTCCTTGGCCCTTGTTTTTCCGCCATACTGACTGACAAGGACTTTCTTTTCTCCCTTTTTGGCATATGTGCTTCCGGTCGAAGGGCTAACCATCGTTTTACCCTCATACAAAAATCTGCCTTGCGGGCCATAAGCCGCATATACTTCCCCGGATCCCTGTATGGCCGCGCTGGCCGCTCTGGTTGTGTTAATAAAGCTCCCGGTTATCATCGGCATAAAGGGGACCATACTGTTCATCACTGCACCGTCTAACTGGTACTGCGCCCGCCGGAACTGCTCTTCAAATCGGTGCATGTCCAGCTTTACCCGGATATCTCCGTCAGCCACGGAAAATCCCTTAAAATGCTTTATCTTACTTCTCGCCACATTACGCCCCCAGGACTTCAAAGTGTGAGATTTCTCCGGCGTTATAGGGTCCTCCGACTTTTGTAATCAAAAAAACAAAATCGTATTCTCGATTCATGTAGGCATAGAATCCTTCTGACACCCTGTCGGCGTAATCCTCATCATTCACAGGGTTTTCACCGCTCCATTCTCCTTTCCAGAAGAAATCTGTCGCCGGGTTGAACGTGATACTGCTTGCTAGTTCATCATTTACCTGCTTCATCCACGTTTTGGGAGGAAGCCAGATAAGCTCTTTTCCCGCAGAATCTGTGATGACATTCTGGTTATCCTTTTTCGTGTAAGATATATGTAACTCGGCATTGTCCGTACTGTCTGGTCCGTAGTTTTTAATGATCTGTCCACGATTAGTCTCAAGTTGCACCCCGGAAAGCACATGAGGATACCAGATGGCGGCAGTGCTGGATTCGTAAAAATTGAATATTGTCACTGTGTCGCTGTACATGGTATCCCCTCCTTAAAAGTCAGCACATACGGCTTCTTTGAATTTTTCATAAAATGCTTTAACTCGCACGATATTGCCCATACACTCCTCCGGCACGGAGCCATAAAAGATAATGGTTTCCGGGTGTAATCGCCGTACCATCTCATTGTATCCGGCCAGGAATAATGCTTTTGATTCCTTACCATTCATACATCCGACGGACGATATTGCCACAGTACCGCCCTCCGGCTCGCCGTCGAAACACCATTCAAAGGAATCTGGCGTACTCCATGAGATAGTCGGGATAACCTGTATCCCGGCCTCTTGCAGATATGCCCCGCACCAGTGCTTACGATAATGGTTATATATCTGCATGGCTTTTGGAAAGTCAGTGTACGTGGAGAAATCTGGAGACATTACATAGCGGAACTGAGACAGCATGGGTATGTACCGGTCAATATTCGTCCAGAGTCTTTGAAAAATATAATCATCAACAAAACAATGAACGCCCTTCTTCTCCCTGTCTTTTGCGGTTTTTGCATAATTGAATCCTATCCACTCGCAACCGTCTGTAATTACAGTCGGTTTTATCTGCGGTATTCCATATTCTCCCACTCCATCAAATATCCGACGTTCCAGGTTGTCATAGTTCCGGCTGTTTCGGTAGTTCATGTGCTACTCCATCTTTTTAAATCTGTTCCATAATTCCGCAAATTTCTCCCAGCCATACATCGACACAAAGGCGACCAGAAATCCCGCTAGAACTGCCGCCAGAATCATGTACCACAAAATCGTCTGCTGGATGTACTGCATATACGCCACAAAGGCGGTCACTGTCATTCCGATGGACAAGACAAACACCAGGATATCTGTCGGGATCTTGGCAAGCACGCCTACACCCTTAAACACCTGTGTAATGACCGACACCATAAACGCCAGTGCGCCGATAACCGCCAGAATGGTGGTCATGTTCGCAAACAATGTTTCCATTTACTTTCCTTTCCGAAATCAGAGTAAGTCCAATTCCTTGAATACTTTGAAAATCTTCGGGGACTGAATAGCAAACCAGTCCACCACGGTTTCTTCAATTCCGATTGTTTTGTGTTCAAAGTTGCCGGACAGCCCGGACTCCTCCATAAATGCATGGATGATTTCATGCCGAAGGCAGGTTTTCTGATAGTCCTTCAGATTGCCTTTCGCTCCAACCTGTCCCTCGCTTTTTTTCATATCGTCCACAACGATTTCCTTTGTCGAGGAATCGCAGTATCCGTCAAGCCCTTCCAGTGAAGGATATTTCTCCTCATTACCGAACTTTATTTCGTATTCGGTTCCAAGGATATTCACTTTACAATCCTGCATATAGCAGCAACACTCCCTCGTCGGTTCTTACTCCCGTCAAATACAGCCTTGCCGTATCCTCCAGGTTTTTGTTACTTGCCTGTGCGTCCCCGGCCGCCTGGTAGACCGCGCTCCATGATTTCGCGCCGTTTGCCATTTCGGATGGTGAGGCATAGGAGATTGATTCGGAGCCAGCGGAGCGGGATGTCACTACTCCCTCCGCAGCACCGGGCCCGCCGGATGATGTTCCTCCAGCGGCCGCAGACAGCGCTTGTTTATCTGCCAGCTCCACTTGATATAGCTTGTCGCAGACCGCGCACACGGCCTTCTGCACCCTTGTCGCCGCCCTTTCGTTGGACGGTAAGCCGTCAGCCAATCGGTCAAAGGTTATAGTGTCCAGAAAGTCACTGGCGCGGTCTGCGATACGGTCAAAGTCCTCCGTCGGGACGACATTTCCGTGATAGGTCTGCTCGTAAAATGTAAATGTGGTGTATGCCATCCCGTCGGCCTCCTTATCTCTTACTCTTCCGTCTTGTTTCCCCGGAAAGCGGTTCGCCGTCAGTATTTAGGGGTGTACTGGCGGCCATCAACCCCCCGCGCTTACGGTGATTTTCGCGATACCATCCAGGTATTCAGCAAACAGCACAAGGCCAGTGATAGCAAACGCCTCAGATACGGCTGGGTTGTAGTTGCCCTGCGTATGGAAACCGATCAGATTGGTTTCACCGCTGGTGGTGTAAACAAGGCCGGCCTTTGCAAAATCGCTCTCGTTGGGGTCGATGTAGTACATAACGATGTTTTCCACCGGTGTAGCGATTACCGTATCAGCCGGGATCTCGCTATCGGAAAGAAGGAAAATCGTGTTGAATCCCATGAAATCCTTAAGGTACTGGAATCCAAACTGGTTCTGGATCGTGATATTCGCAGCACCCAGGTACTTATACACGTCAAGAATGTTCACAAAGCCGACAACCCCGGTAATATTCCGGTGCATCTGCTTAAACTTGTTCTCAACCTTGCCTTTTGCCATCGCCAGAGCCATCTGGAAGGTGGTTTCTGTGGAGGTGAGTGTTCCGGTTTTCAGATAGTCATAAAACTTCTTCGTCACGCCCGCCTGGAGCTGATACAGGAATTCGTCGTCAGTCATCTGGACGGCGTTGTCATAGCCGTGGTCTTTGATTGCCTCGATGGAAACAGCCTTCGCGTACTTCTCGATGGTCATTTCCTGGTACTTCTTTTCTTTTACGGTAAATTTGCTGTAAGGGATTTCCTCGCCCTCTGCTACCGCCCCGTCTTCGAGCGTACCCTCGGCGTATTTGCTTTTAAGCACCGCACCGGGCTGCTTTTTAATGGGGCGCATAATCCCCAGAATGTCCCGCAGATGCTGCCAGTTGCGCTCGAATCTGGTTACAAAATCCAGCTCTCTGGCAGTCACCTGGACATCCGCTGTTTTGATCAAATTTTCTTTTGCTGGCATAAAAAAAGTCCTTTCTACCCATAGCTTTTAAAAGGTGTGTAGGTTAGCGACACGCTCCAATCGCGTGCCGGTGTCGAATTGAATTATTCGGTTTTTCCGAACAGATGAAGGTTATTGGCGATAGCCGCCTGGCGCTCGCTGGTGTCTTTGATCGCTTCAATCTGCTCCTTTGTCATATTTCCGCCCTGGTTCTGCTTGCCGATTGGCTGTGTAAATCTTGCCGCATTCTGCTGGGCCTTGATCTGCTCGTCATCGACAAACGCCGAAGCATCCTTTTCCTTCATCTGGGCAATAAGGTCATTCAGTCCGAGAATCTTTCCATCCTTCAGCTTCAGCCCAGCATCCTTGACCTCCGTCATGATGGCTCTTTTCGCTGCCTCACTGGAAAATTTGATTCCTTCAAACTCTGTTTTCAGAGCGTCCGCAAAATCCCTTTCATACAGCTTAGCTTGTGCATCCTTCTCGGCATCCTCGGCCTTCTTTTTCCAGTCAGACAGTTCCTTCTGCATAGTGTCGAGGTCAACACCTTCAAAGCCTTTCAGAGTGGTTTCTGCCGTCTCGGCCTTCTCCTTCCAGGTGTCCCGGTCGGTCTCAACCTTTCCCAGCTTCTTTTCATGTTCAGCTTTCGTGATGTAATTCTCTGCCACCTTTTTTGTAAGGTTTTCCTTCTTGTCTGCTGGAACCTCGATTCCCAGTTCTGTCAAAATTGCTTCAATATTCTGCATTCTTTATCCTCCTAAACGTGATTAATTAACCGCCCGTCAGCGGTATGGATTAAGCCCGATAAACCACGGGCGAGGTAGCTGAGGCTGCTGGGTTTGAACCCGCGGAAAGAGGGGTCCTACAGCCGGG
>OBYG01001059.1_pt1 | contig 13492 bp, 9 predicted proteins | sample 1538201 | NCBI WGS metagenome assembly OBYG01 (sample SAMEA2580177, study PRJEB22360) | human gut metagenome | biome: human gut; feature: human-associated habitat; material: faeces | place: Denmark | collected 2008/2010 | reverse complement strand
AAGCTTTATTAATCACCCGAAGACTGGTAAACGTCTCTACAGGACAGGCGATTATGGACGCATGCGACCAGATGGCAATATTGAGTTTCAAGGCAGGGCTGATTCTCAAGTGAAAATTCATGGGAACAGAGTCGAACTTGGAGAAATTGAAAATGCCATTCGTTCCCATGAGGGTATACGAGATTCCGCTGTGGAAGTGATAAAAGAGGAGGGGGTAGATAAAATTCAAGCATTTTTGGTTCCGTTTCCTAGTTCCGCTAACCAAACTCTATACACTCAAGAAATCTGCAAGGAAGAGCAGATGGCTAAAATTCATTCTGAGTTGGCCAAAGCGGCCAAACAAAATGCTATGTCTGTATCAGAATCGGCATTGCATGATTATCCAGCCTACTGGGAGTTTATGGGGAGATTGGCAGACGCAGTTATTGCAAATATTTTATTAGATATGGGAGTCTATCAGTCGGATAGTGATTCTTATTCTCTGGAAGAGATGATAGAGCATTGTGAAATTGACAGCCAGCATCAACCGATGTTTGCCAAATGGATGGAACGATTGTGTGAACGAAAGATATTGGAGTTTGTAGACGGTCGGTACAAACAGATAGAACCCATTGATCCTGATATCTTATCTGATACGTTACTGACCCTATTGCCTGTAGGATCTTATTGGTATTCTAAAGCAGAGCAGCTGTTGCATTATTTCCAAGATATTATCAGTATATATCCGGAGATGTTACACGGGGAAATTGACCCTCGCGAGTTGTTACTGGACGAAGACGCGCCCTTAACGGCAAAGGCTATGGAACAATTTGATTCGTTGGAAGAACAGGTGAAGAACATGCTTGTTTCTATTGTGGAACAGGCAATGGAAAACATCGAAAGCGAAACGGTCACCATCATGGAGTTAGGCTCCCTATCGGGAAACCTGGCTGATACCATTGTTCCTAATATGGATAAAGAAAAGTATAGGTATTGTTACACCCATGTGTCAACAGTATTTCTAGATGAAGTTCGGGACGCTTTGGAAAGACCGGAAGATGTGGAATATCAGATTTATAACTTTAATGCGGCGCCTTCCACACAGGGACTTCAGTTACACAGTGTTGATATATTGATAGCGCCCAACACATTGCATCGGGCTCGTAATCTTGCACTGACTTTGGAACATCTAAAGACGCTGTTAAAACCCGGAGGAATTTTCTTTCTATATGAAGAGACAGTCAATAACCCTATTCAGTTCATTACGGTAGGCTTATTTGAAAAAGGGTTTACTGAATTTACTGATGAACGTAAAACAACTTTTGAATCACTTCTTTCGCGGGAAAGATGGACACATGAAGTGGAACATGCAGGAATGCAGGTATTGGGGTGTTATCCTCAAACTGATGAGGAGACGAGTATATTTGGTCATTCGGTGTTTATCATACAGGGACCAGTAGCTGTACAACGGTTTGATGAGACTAAGTTGGAGCATTATTTACGTGAACACCTGCCAAACTATATGATTCCTAATGCATATTGTTTGCTGGACAAAATTCCCATAACCGAGAATGGAAAGGTTTCTCGTAAGCAGTTACGACAGATGGTCAATCATTCTTTGCAAACCAATTGGCAAGGCTACTGCGGCCCAGAGACTGATTTGGAACGAGAGATAAGTGAAATATGGAAAGGAGTTTTGGGAACTAAACGGGATGATGTCAATGAGGATTTTATTACTCTGGGGGGAGATTCCCTGCAGGCAGTTCAATTAGTGAACCAAATAAAGAAACGATATCAACTGGATTTCCCGTTGAACCGAATGTTTCAAAATGTGACGATTCGAGTTCTTTCCGCTTTTGTAGAAAACGGGATAAAAAACAAGGATGTAGAATAAAAGGAGGGAAAACAGTTTGCAAGAGAGCGAGAAAGAATCCAACTGGTTGTTGCGATTACTGAAATATGTAAAAAAAGGAAAGGGGAAAATCGCCACATCCATCATTGTAGGCATTATTGGCATTGTGTCAGGATTGGTACCTTATTATGCGGTAGCACAAATTCTGGTTCAGGTTTGGAATCAGAATTTATCGCTGGGGTCCTTGACGCTATATTGCGTTTTGGCAGGAGCAGGATACCTTGTAAAGCATATATTCCATAGCATTTCCACACTGCTTTCTCATGATGTGGCATTTGAAATACTAAAAAATCTCCGTTTGAGCATTGCAGAAAAGTTGAGAAAGTTACCATTAGGTTATGTTCTGGAACATTCCTCAGGGGAACTGAAAAATATACTAGTAGATGAGGTGGAGCGACTTGAGCTCCCCCTCGCCCACATTATCCCAGAGTTTACTTCAAATGTTATTGCACCAATTTGTATTTTTTTCTATCTGTGTTGCTTGGATTGGAGAATGGCTTTAGCATCTCTACTAACTTTTCCCATTGGGGGATACTGCTACTATAAGATGTTGAGCAACTACAAGGAGAAATATCAGAAATATAGTGATGCGGATAATCGGATGAATGGGACGATAGTGGAATATGTAAACGGTATTGAAGTGATTAGGATGTTTAACCAAGGGGAGAGATCTTTTCAAAAGTTTTCCGAGGCGGTTATTTCATTTCGAGATTACACTTTGGCTTGGTATCGTTATAACTGGCCTTTTACCTCGGCAGCCTTTTCTATTATGCCGACTGTACTTGTATCAGTGTTACCCATTGGAGGATACTTTTGTATGATAGGTAGTCTGAGCGTGGATAGTTACATTACCAGTTTAATTTTAGCGATGTCTTTAGTAGGACCTATTTCACGCATTACGGAACTTATCGATAATGTTTCGGTTCTTAAGCAATCGGAGAAAAAAATATTTCAGGTGTTGACTGCCCAGGAGTTACCCGATACTGGACAGATTAGAACGTTGGCGGGGAGGCAATTTGAATTTAGGGGTGTGAGTTTTTCCTATGGAGGCGCAGAAGTACTTCATAACATTTCTTTTTGTACTGGTCCAAATCAGACTACAGCCTTCGTAGGACCCTCCGGATCTGGAAAGTCTACCATCGCTAGGTTAATGGCTAGGTTTTGGGATGTAGGTAGGGGGCAGGTGTTAATGGATGGGATAGATGTACGGGAAATTCCCTTGGATAATTTGATGCAATGTATCAGTTATGTGACACAAGATAATTTTCTTTATAATTTTTCTATTCTGGAAAATATCCGTATTGGAAGGCCGAATGCCACGGATGAAGAGGTAATAGAGGCAGCCAAACAGGCTAGCTGCCATGAGTTTATTTTACAACTGGAAAAAGGATACCACACTCTTGCAGGAGAGGCGGGGAACAGACTAAGCGGAGGTGAGAGACAACGTATTGCCATTGCTAGGGCTATTTTGAAGGATGCACCAATTGTTATATTGGACGAGGCGACCGCCTTTACCGACCCGGAAAATGAGGCACATATTCAAAAATCCTTGCGTTACTTAACAAAAGGGAAAACACTAATTCTTATTGCGCATCGGTTACCCACTGTGATATATGCAGACCAAATTATTGTAATGAATCAAGGCAAGGTAGATTCCCGCGGTACACACGAGGAACTTCTTCAGTCATCGCAACTCTACCGCACCATGTGGAACACCTACATCCAAGCTATAGAATGGGAAGCTAAGGAGGCGGTTACATGTTAAGGATTGTAAAACGGTTACTTCGCATTGCCGGACCTAACGGAAAACGACTAAAACTGAGTTTTGGTATTAGTTTCATATATTCCATTTTAGAAAGCCTCCCTACCTGTGCGCTTTTTGCTATGTTTAATGGATTGTGCAGTCCAAATGGCGTGACGAAACAATTGCTGTTGTTTTGTACGGTCCTATTAGTATTTGCCGTATTAGCAAAGTGGTTAGTGAGGTATATTGTCCAAGTGCTACAGGTGGGAACGGGGTTTTACATTTTCTGTGACCAGAGACTTGAAATTGGAGATACGCTTAAGCGCGTCCCCATGGGGTATTACAGCAAGAAAAACATCGGGGAAATCACTTCGGCCGTTACAACCGACAGTAGTTTTGTGGAAAATTATTCCATGTTCTATTTAGATAAATTAATAAATGGTTTTCTCAATACTGCAATGATCTCTATATTCCTTTTCTTCTTTGAGTGGAGGATTGGTCTGTTATCGCTAGCAATATTGGGGATATCAGTGACAGTGTATTTTTATTTGCAGCTGATTGGCAAGCGTGTCACCCCTGATCGGCAAAAGGCCCAGGCAGGGCTGGTTACCGCCGCACTGGAATATATCCATGGCATGGCTGTGGCAAAAAGCTACGGGTTTGCAGGCGAGAGTTTAAAGGATTTTTATGCAAAAATAGAAGAAAGCCGACACCAGAACTTCCGGCTTGAAGTGAAGTTTTCGCCGTTTGTAGACTTATTCCAATTTATGTTTCATTTTGGAGTGTGCCTTATTGTATTTATCTCCGGCTATTTGCTATTAGGAGAAACTATTACTTTGGCAAAAGCGCTTTTACTCATTGTGGCAGCATTTATCGTTTACCTGCCAGCGGAGGGATTAGGGGCGGTGATTCCTATGATAAGATTAATGGAAGCCTCCCTGGATCGGATTGATGCTGTCAAGGATGTTCCGGCGATGCCTGAAGGAAAGCAAATGAAAGAACTGGAGCACCACGATATAGAGTTTCGCCATGTCACATTCGCCTATAACCAAAAAGAGGTAATTCGTGACGTTAGTTTCATTATTCCATGCAACACTATGACCGCTATTGTCGGTCCATCGGGAAGCGGTAAAACCACATTATGTAACTTGATTGCCCGGTTTTGGGATGTGCAACATGGAGAGATCCGCATTGGTGGACAAAGAGTGACAGATATGTCCACCCAGCTGCTCTTATCCAATTTAAGTATGGTGTTCCAGAATGTTTATCTGTTTAACGACACTATATATAATAATATTTGCTTTGGTAATCCAAAGGCAACCAGAGAAGATGTGGTAGAAGCCGCAAAGAAGGCTTGCTGCCATGACTTTATCATGCAGTTGGAACAAGGATATAACACAATGGTAGGAGAGGGGGGAGCCAGCCTTTCGGGAGGTGAAAAACAGCGGATTTCCATAGCTCGTGCAATATTAAAGGACGCGCCTGTTATAATGTTGGACGAAGCGACCGCTAGCATTGATCCAGAGAATGAAGTGCTGATTCAGAAGGCTATTCACTCCCTTGTGAAAGATAAGACGGTCATTATGATTGCGCATCGTTTGCAAACCGTTGTGAAAGCCAATCAGATTTTGGTTTTGGAAGCTGGAAAGCTAGTTCAGCAAGGAACTCATACACAGTTATCAGAACAAAATGGTGTGTATAGACGCTTTTTGGAAGCGCGACTAGAAGCTTCCAATTGGCAAATATAAAGAAGAAGGGGATTATTATGAATAAAAAATTAAAAATAACATTAGCCATGCTTATGATGATGACAATGGTTTTACTTACGTCTTGTACATCCCAGAAGGCCGAGTTTAATTCCGCTGAGACCAGCCAGCTATCACAGGCGGAAGAGACAACTGAGACTAATCAAATAGTAGAATCTTCTGCAACGCAAACGGATAATGAACAGACAAAAGTAATTACACATATGAAAGGCACAACAGAAATTCCTAATAATCCCAAAAGGCTGGTGGACCTTTCGGGCTCTGCTGAGGAATTGGATATTATTGGAGTACCTTATATCGCTTGTGCGCAGACTAGTATGTTTGACGGCGTTACAATTCCCGAGCATTTGAAAGAATCTTTCGATAGTCGCGGGATTGAAACTGTAGGAAATTGGAGCGGAATGACGGACATTAATATCGAGCGCATAGTGGAACTCCAACCAGATTTGATTATTATGAATGCTTATTCGGAAAAGATTTATGACCAACTTTGTGAGATTGCTCCTACTGTGATGTTGACTGATGACTATAGTTATGTACAATGGCGCAATCGGTTTTTAGAACTGGGAGAGTGGTTTGACAAAGAAGATGTAGTGGAAGACTGGCTCAAGGAATATGATGATAAAGCTATAAATCTTTCAACGAAGGTGAAGGAACATGTCGGAAATGAAACATTTGCTGTATTGGAAAGAAACTCTGTTGCATTTGGCTCGTACTATATTTATGGTGTCAGCGCTGGTCCAGGAGAAATTGTGTTTAAAGATTTGAATCTTAATCGGACAGATATAACTCCTGCTGACACCTGGGCAAATGTAGTGGACTTGGAATCCCTAGCAGCTGTAGATGCAGACCATATTATATTTACCAGTGACGATGGCACTTTGGGTGAGTTAGAGGGGAACGCGGTTTGGAACAGTTTGAAAGCGGTGAAAAACAAAAATGTGTATTTAGGCAGAAACAGTTTGCAATATGACCTTGCATATACTGCAGCAGGAAAGCTCGTCTATATGGAAAAGTTAGCCAATGCTATTATTGAAAAGCATAACATTGAGTGATTAAATCGGCATGCAACAATTTGAGGGGAAGAAGAATATACTTTTCCCCTCAATAACTGCGAAAAGGTGCCTATCCCTTAAGGCATGATAGGTATCTGTAATAACATTAGAAACGTTGGAAATTCCCTGATTGTAAGGGATATGGAGAATGATGATGCAAAAACAAGAACAAGTTCATAGAATTCTGGAGGGTGACTCTATCAAAAGACGGGGATTTTTTGAGGCAATCCTTGTCTTGCTGTTTTTATTGACGGTCATGGCATTTTTTCTTTCCGTCTGTGTGGGAGTAGCCGGCAGTAGTGTACAAACAGTAGTGGATTCCTTAATACACTATGACTCCAGTTCCACTATGCACCACGTCATTCGGGAACTCAGAATTCCACGAGCGTTGGGAGCAATTTTAGTAGGAGCAGCACTTTCTGTGGCAGGTTTTTGCATCATTTGCGGTGGCGGGAGCCATTATGCAGGTGGTTGGTGATAATCCATTGGCAGATACTGGTTTACTTGGAATTAATGCGGGGGCCGGATTTATGGTTTCCTTAGCTATGGTTTTTTTTTCGAGCGTTTCATTTTTGGGTGTGATGGGCTTTTCTGTTTTTGGTGCGGCCATTGGTACAGTGCTTACATATGGGTTTAGCGGCGCAAGCAAAAAAAGGATTACCCCTGTCCGTTTGATTTTGGCAGGCTCAGCAGTTTCTGCCTTTTTGACAGCATTGAGTCAGGGAATTTCCCTGTGCTTCGGTACTTCAAAGGATTTATCCTATTGGCAGTCTGGCAGTCTTTCAGGTTTAAGGTGGAATCAGGTGATGATAACAGCTCCTTGGATTTTGCTAGGTCTTTTATTGGGTGGGGGAATTTCTTCTGGGCTGACGATTCTTTCTATGGGGGACGAAACCGCAGTCAGTTTAGGGGCGCCTGTGCAAAGGCTACGCCTGATTGGTATTATTACAACTCTTTTGCTGGCAGGTACCAGTGTATCTTTGGCAGGAGGAATTTCTTTTTTGGGCCTGATTGTGCCCCATATAATGCGCAAAATTATGGGAGGAGAGTACAGCAAGGTGATACCTGCTTCTGTATTTTGTGGAGCAATTATCATGCTGTTGGCAGATGTCGTGGGAAGAATGCTTAACGCCCCATATGATACACCAGTTGGCGCCTTAGTCTCAGTAATTGGATTACCTTTTTTTCTAGGACTTACTTATAAAAAAAGGGGGGAGAAAAAGAGTGAATAAGACGAGCCGAAAAGTAGGAATTCTGGTGGCATTAGCCCTCATACTGTTACTCTCTATTATGATTGCTGTAAATATGGGATATAGTTCTGTGCCTTTAAAAGATGTGATTAAAGCGTTTTTTGGAATAGGTATCCCAGGAAAAATCATTATAATTCGACAGTTGCGCCTACCACGCATATTAGTAGGGGCATTGTGTGGGATAGGACTTGCTTTATCTGGTTCTGTTCTACAGTCTGTGACGGGCAATGCGTTGGCCGATCCGGGAATATTAGGAATTAATGCTGGAGCGGGGATTGCAGTTCTCTTATTTTTGGTATTTTTTCCGGAAATGTATGCTCAATCAATGGAGATAATTCCAATTTTTGCTTTTATAGGAGGGTTATCGGTTTTAGTCTTTCTTTATACATTTGCCTACCGCAATGGAAAACTTAGTGTGAAATTTTTTTTAACTGGAGGAATTGGTATGGCCGCGGGAATCAATGCGGTGATGTTAATCCTATCCACCGGATTGGAAAATAGTAACTTCCAGATGGTATCCAGATGGTTGGTAGGAAGCTTGTGGGGAACAGACTGGCACCATTTGAAGTTACTCTTATTATACTTAATTGTACCGGTTTTGTTCTTGCTTTGCTATTCAAGGAAAATTGACATGATGTTAATGGGACGGGAGGTGGCCGTGGGACTAGGGGTTTCAGTGGAACGAGAATATCGTGTTCTCTTATTTGTATCGGTTTGGCTTGCAGCGGCCTGTGTGTCGGTGTGTGGAGGGGTTGGTTTCATTGGTTTGGTATCGCCGCATATTGCCAAACGGTTGGTGGGAATCCGCCACTGCTTCTTGTTGCCTTGCGCCATGATGACTGGTGCATTGATATGTGTTCTTGGGGACGCAGTGGGGAGGATGGTTATTACGTCTATAGAAATACCGGTGGGAATTGTGGTATCTGTTCTATCGGCGCCTTATTTTCTATATCTACTCAATAAGAAAAATATGTGAAAGGATTGTATCAAATGAAGAATGAAATAGTAGCGAACAATCTAACAGCTGGTTATGGGCAGGGCTTTCATTTTGAAAATCTTAATCTTATCATTCCGTCCGGCAAAATTACATCTCTGATAGGTGCCAACGGATCAGGGAAATCTACAATCCTTAAAACAATGTCCCGATTAATCCAGCCTACACATGGAGAGGTGTATATTGATGGGAAATCTATTTTTCATATGAATACGCGGGAAGTAGCCAAAAAGTTGGCAATTTTACCCCAGAGTGCTACAGCGCCAGAGGGTATTTCAGTGGAGGAATTGGTTGCGAATGGCAGGTTTCCTCATATTTCTGGAATGCGTAGGTTGAGCGTAGAAGACCGAGAAATCGTGCATTGGGCTATGGAGGCATGTAATATCGAGGAACTGTCCAAAAGGGAAGTGGACACCCTTTCCGGAGGTCAAAAACAGAGGGCTTGGATTGCTATGGCACTTGCACAAAAGACAGATATTCTATTTTTAGATGAGCCTACCACTTACTTGGATATTTCCCACCAGTTGGATATACTACAGTTATTACAGAAATTGAATCAGACACAAAAGGTAACTATTGTTATGGTATTACATGATTTAAACCATGCGTCTATGTTTTCCCACCATGTTGTGGCAATAAATAATGGAGAAAAGTTAATTGAGGGAACACCAGCTGAAATTATAACAGAAGAAAACCTGCGCTGTATCTTCCATGTTAAGGCGACTATACTGGTTCATCCCTCATTAGGATATACTATGTGTATTCCTTATGCTTTTGATCGGGACACCAACGATTAAATAGACAAATAACAATCAGAGAGCTTTAAGGGAGAGAGACTCGGACGCTCTTGCTGTACCTGTTTTCATAATTCTTTATCTTAGGCACAAAACTTAAAATGTTTGATTTTGTAGACTGATTTCATAAGATGATGATTTGGAGAGAATAAAAGTATGCAGTATAATGTTAATAAACAACATGATAATTTTAAATTACATGCAATTGAAAGACTGAGGTTATTGTTAGATAAGGATAGTTTTAAAGAGATTGGAAAAGATGTTTCTGAATTCGGAACTGCATATAGTGATTCAAAATATCAGTATGATGGTGTAATTACTGGTTACGGTTATATTAAAAATAAACTGGTGTTTGTCTATGCGCAGGATTTTACTGTATGCGGAGGGACTGTAGGTTTAAAGCATGCAAAAAAAATTGTCCGGGTTATTGATTTAGCCATAGAAAATAAAGTTCCAATTATCGGAATTAATGATTCAGGAGGCGCTAGAATTCAAGAGGGGGTTAATTCATTGGCTGGTTATGGTGAGATATTTTTTAAGAATTCTAAAGCATCCGGTTATATCCCTCAAATTTCAATTATTGTAGGGCCTTGTGCAGGAGGTGCTGTGTATTCACCTGGAATCACTGATTTTGTATTTATGACATGTAATACAGCGACAATGTATGTTACTGGTCCAAGGGTTTTAAAACAGATGACGGGGGTGAAGTGTTCTCAAAACGAATTGGGAGGAGCAGATGTACATTCTAAATCAGGCGTAGTCCATTTCATCCATAATAATGAAAAAGACTGCTTTAATGCTGTTCAAAAATTAATATCTTTGTTACCACAAAATTGTGAGGAAAAAAATAAAATACCACCAAATTATATATTTAAAAAAGTAAACTTATCTGAAAATATACCTACCAATTCAAGAAAAATTTATGATATGCATATTTTAATAGATGAGGTGGTAGATGATAATGATTTTTTTGAAGTACATAAAAAGTTTGCAACTAATATTATTGTAGGATTTGGTAAAATTTCTGGGATTTTGATCGGAATAGTTGCGAATAATCCCAATTCGTTTGTTGGAGTGTTGGATTGTGATGCGAGTGTCAAAGCTGCTCGTTTTATTAGATTTTGTGATTGTTACAATATTCCGATTATTACATTTGTAGACGTACCAGGATTTATGCCTAGCATTCAAGAAGAAGAAAAAGGGATAATCAGACATGGGGCAAAGTTATTATTTGCCTATAGTGAGGCAACAACTATTAAAGTAACAATTATTATAAGAAAAGCATATGGAGGTGCTTATATTGCTATGGGGAGTAAACACCTTGGGGCGGACATGGTTTTTTGTTGGCCAATAGGTGAAGTAGCAGTTATGGGAGCGGAGGGGGCAGTTGAGATACTATACCGTAAGGAGTTAGAAAAAGTAGATATTTATCAAAAGGACGAGTATATAAAAAGATATTGTCAGAAGTACGAGAAAAGATTCGTTGGTGTAAGTGCGGCACTAAAAGAGGGTTACATTGATGGAATTATAGAACCGAATCAAACAAGAGAAGTTGTTTTTAATACCTTAGTTGCACTTCAAAATAAAAACCAGCAGCAAACGATTTTGAAAAAACATAATAATATTCCATTATAAAGATAATCCCCTTCATTAATAAACGGAAAAGCCTAGTAACACAGGATGGGAGGTGATGTAGTTCTGAAACTTCATGCGTCAGGAGAGGATTACCTGGAAGCGGTGTTAAAACTCTAAACATTATAAGAGCCTTCAGACCTAAGAACTCTAAAACTGGTTTGAAGGCTTTTGTATTTAGTCAAAACTGGCAGGTTCATTTTGAATATTATAATTGGTTTTTTACAAAAAACTTTGTTTAAATATGTATCTCTGCTACCAACATATAATGCTTTAAAAGCCATGTCTGTAAACATACTGATATGGCTTTTTTTGCGCCATTTTTTAATTGAATTAACCGCTTTGTCGCTTTGCCGTGGTCCTCCTCCGAGCTTGAACCATACAAATTCAAACTTGGAGGAAAGGATATTGAAAAATTATACAGATAGCGATTATGCCCTAAACAAGTACAGCGAGGGTATTGTATATAAATTTGCCGATGGAATTGTCGAAGTCACTCTCGCAGACTATCTGCGGGATAATCCGGGAAAAACAGAAGAAGACTTTGCCAGATTAAAGGCTCTGTCCGATGAAATTTATCATCAACAGGATAGGCAGGCTCAGAGGACATGCCGTTTGGATGTAAGCATTCATGGATTAGAGGAAACATATTTTATTGCAACCCCTGCCATAGACACGGAATTAATACAAAAGTACGAAGCAGATAGGGCGGCGGAGGCCGCCTACCACCTGCTACATAGCGGTAAACTGACGGAGATTCAGAAACGCAGGTTTATCCAACATTTCTTTCAAGGGCTGTCTACCCGGCAGATTGCCAACCTTGAGGGAGTCCATCAGCGGGCTGTTTGGGACAGCTTGATGTGGGCAGAGAAAAAATTAAAAAAATTTTATAAGGAATGACTCGTCACCCCCCTTGTTTTTTGACGTTAGGTGAAGGCGTTTTTTTAGATGCCTTTCCTGCACATTGCCAACTGCATATAGGTATGGCAGATACACGTTGACAGGCCGGGAAACCGGAAGCGACACGCTGGGACGCGCCAAGACGATGTGTTTATTATTTTTCGTAACACATTCCGAGCGATACCGTCTGCGGTAGTTACGCCCTATGGTGGGGCGGATTGCGACAACCCCTGTCACAGATCATGATACTTCTGCTGAGAACCAGCAGCCCTGAAAAACGGGAAAATGCATCACCCTCATTTGAGAAAGAATGAGGGGCGGCTTTTATGGTGTCCGTGGGGAATAATATGAATTGCTGCCCAAACCAACGGAACGTTTGCCACACCTTTGAATGATATAAACCCCTATTGGGGCGATAGAAACCATGCGGCGGCTCAGGCATTTATGTCATCAGACATCCAAACCAACCCTGCCCCGCCGCATTCTTGTGTCGCTCCTTTAGGCTTCAAAGGAGGCATAAAATTACATGGAAGAAGAAATCATCCGCTGCACGGCAGACCTTCAAAATAAGATTTATGAGGCTGGCTTATTCCGCCCGGAGGAAAAGGTAGTGCTTGCCACCAAAGGCTGTGTGCTGCTGGAGCATTTCACAGGCAAGACATACAGCTACCGCATGGTGGATTTAACGACCTTAAAGGCAAAACGCCTGTTTTCCCGCCAAAAGCCACTCACACAGGAGGGCTATGAACGGGCAATCGAGAAAATGCTGGCACTGGCGCCGGAAACGCCGGTACAGGAGGACAAGCGGGAAAGAGCCGAAACGCTCCTGGCCCATGTGTTCACAGACATATTGCCCCGGCATGGAATGGCTCTCAGGGAAAACCAGCTTTCCCTTGCCCTGTCTATGCTGGGCGCGATCTGGGACGGTAAGGTGGCATTGTGCGAGGCAGAGGTGGGAACCGGAAAGACCCATGCCTATATCCTTTCGGCCACGGTGTACCGCCTTTTCAACCCCGGTGCGCAGGCCGTACTCATTTCCACATCAACCATTGCCCTGCAACGGGCGCTGACCGAGGAATATATCCCGCAGATATCCGGCATCCTCATGGAACACCGGATTATCGACCGGCCGCTGACCTTTGCGGTGCGCAAGGGGAAAGCCCACTATGCCTGTTTTGACCGGGTGAGGAACTACCTGTCCTCCCTCCGGCATAATGACCGCCCGGAGGATTGGGAGCTGATGGAAACCCTGACGGCGCTTGTCGCCGGGAACAGTACTTTTGATTTAGACGCCCTGACCCTGACCAATTACGTCAAGGAACGTATCTGTGTGGAACGCTGCCATTACCATTGTAATCTTTCCGCACTCTGCCCTTACCGCAGTTTCCTGCGGCGGACAAGAACGGCGGGCTATGATTTTCAGATCGTCAACCACAACCTTGTGCTGGCGGATATATTAAGCCAAA
>OBYG01001022.1_pt1 | contig 14016 bp, 10 predicted proteins | sample 1538201 | NCBI WGS metagenome assembly OBYG01 (sample SAMEA2580177, study PRJEB22360) | human gut metagenome | biome: human gut; feature: human-associated habitat; material: faeces | place: Denmark | collected 2008/2010 | reverse complement strand
CTTGTTTACTTTACCACACTCAGAAAGGATTGTCAACAAGTTTTTTGACTTTTTTTAAAATTTTTCAAGTTGTTTCTTCAAAAGAATCATTTCTTTGTGATAGCCAGATTAATTTACCACTTTCTTTCGCCTCTGTCAACTGTTTTTTGCACTTTAAAATACTTTGGTCGATATAGCTGTTTACCGGTCATATTCTTTGAATTCTATTGTCTTGTTTTGCCAAAATCCTACGATAACAGGTGAACCTGTCATTGCCGAAGATCATTTGAAATGCCTTTTAACCAGACTGCCGGGAAGTTTCTCTGTTCCGTCATAAAATCTCCCGGCACTTCATATGATTAATCAGAAGCTTTTTATATTCGGTATTTTCCATTCACCGACACCCCGTGCAGCACGTACATATTCTGACCAGGAGGCGCACCTATGAGTTCCAAAACCAAAATCGTTGTTTTACATATGAAGGAGATCATTTATACAGGAATCTTCCTCCTGTTTCTGATCGTTCTGGGAGTTCTGATGTTTTTTATGTTTGATCCCGGCAAAGCTAAATCCGTGTCCACGGATCCGGCTTCCGTTTATACTCCCGGCATCTACCGTTCTTCCATTGAACTTAACGGAAACAGCTTTGACGTGGAAGTTACTGTCGATGCACAGAAAATCCGTTCCATCCATCTGGAAAATCTCAGCGAAAGTACTGCCGCCATGTTTCCGCTTGTAGAACCAACCCTTGAAGAATTATCAAGCCAGATTTACAGCGGTCAGTCTCTGGATGAACTGAAGTATTCCAGCGATCAGAAATACACCTCTCTTATGCTGATCAAAGCCATTGACGAGGCTGTCAGCAAAGCTGAGTTAAAAAAATAAAACAGACAAAAATGCCCATTATCGTTTTTCCTTCGATAACGGGCATTCATTCTGTATAAATCAAAATTGAAAGCTCTTTTGTTTTTTAACTGATATAATCTTCAGAATCGTTTCTGTGGACGATTTCTTTCCTGTCTTTTCCCCGGCTTTTCTTCTCCGGTTCAGATCTTTATTCTGTCCAGCTGCCTGAGCCACAATGTTCCACAGGCATCGCTCGGCATACGAAGATCTCCCCTTGGAGAAACAGCCACACTTCCTACCTTCGGTCCATCCGGCAGACAGGAACGCTTAAACTGCTGGGTAAAGAATCGTCTGTAAAATATCTTCAGCCATTTCAGAATCGTTTCTGCATCATATTCTCCCTCAAAAGCCACCCTGGCCATACGGAAGATTTTTTCAGGCGGACAGGTCCAGCGCAGCATATGATAAAGGAAAAAGTCATGAAGTTCATAGGGGCCTACAAGATCTTCTGTTTTCTGGGCGATCACTCCGTCTTCCGGCGGAAGAAGCTCCGGACTTACCGGAGTATCCAGAATATCAAGAAGGATACCTGACAATTTCTTATCCTCGCAGGTATCTGCACAGTATTTTACAAGATGGCGCACAAGAGTTTTGGGTACAGAGCTGTTCACCCCGTACATGGACATATGATCCCCGTTGTAGGTCGCCCAGCCGAGAGCCAGTTCTGACAGATCTCCTGTTCCGATCACGATTCCTCCTGACTGATTTGCAATATCCATAAGAATCTGGGTTCTCTCTCTTGCCTGTCCGTTTTCATAGGTTACATCATGTTTGTCCGGATCATGACCGATATCCCTGAAATGAAGACTGACTGCCTCTCTGATATTTACCTCTCGAAGCTCCGCACCAAGACAGCGGCTCAGTTCACAGGCATTGGAATAGGTTCTGTCTGTAGTTCCAAAGCACGGCATAGTCACTGCTGTGATTTTTTCTCTTGAAAGTCCCAGCATATCAAAAGCCCTGACTGTTACAAGAAGGGCAAGTGTGGAATCCAGACCTCCGGAAAGTCCTATCACAACATTCTGGCAGTGAATATGATCCAGACGTTTTTTCAGACCTGTTGCCTGAATGTTCAGGATTTCCTCGCAGCGGCGGGCTCTTTCTGTTTCAGAAGAAGGCACAAAAGGTCTGGAGTCAAATTTCTGTTCCAGCTTTGTCTCTGTTTTTTCCAGATAAAACAGCGCCTCTCTGAAGCCTTCTCTTTCTCTGTCTGAAGCAAATCCACAGGTAGTCATTCTCCTGCGTTCATTATTCAGTTTATGGATATCCATAATTCCATAAACAGCTCCGTTTTCAAAGCGTCTGCTTTCTGCAAGAATGGTTCCGTTTTCTGCGATCAGATCATGGCCTCCGTAAACCACATCCTGAGTGGACTCTCCCGGTCCGGCAGAAGCATAGATATATCCGCACACCAGTCTGGCTGACTGACTGCTTACCAGGTTTCTCCGGTAAGTATCCTTTCCTGCCAGCTCATCACTGGCAGAAAGATTTACGATCATATTTGCTCCACGATATGCATGTAAATTGCTTGGCGGAGCTGCCACCCACAGGTCTTCGCAAATTTCTGCCGCAACCTTAAGCTCCGGAAACTCCGGACAGGTAAATATAAGGTTCGGAGAAACAGGCACTTCATATTCTTCCGGGTCATCCTCCAGATCATCTTCGTCTATATAGTCCGCATCATCCATGTCAAGCTCATCCAGGAAATCATCCTCTTCAAAATCAAGCCCATCCTCAGTATTTTCCCGGGCATCCACATCCTGCAGATCTTCTTCTCCGAAAAAATGTATCTCAATTTCAGGATCCTTTTCTGCATATGCACCGCAGTAGTCTTCCCCTTTCAGCAGAATCTTTCCATCCACATCTTTTCCCGGGGAAAAATAACGTCCCTCATAAAATTCATTATAATTGGGAATATTCACCTTTGGCACAAAACCCACAATTTTTCCACGATTCAGCGCTGCCGCAGCATTATAAAGTTTTCCCTGGTATTCCAGCGGCAGCCCCACAAAAATAAGTCCGTTTATATCCTCTGTCTCAGCTGCAATACGAAGAAGCTGAGACTTTGCTTCTTTCAGAAGTGTTTCCTGCCAGAAAAGATCCCCACAGGTATAACCTGTAATGCACAGCTCCGGGAACACCATGACCATTGCTCCCTTTTCTGCCATCTCATGTACCATACAGATAATCTCTCCGGCATTATATTCACAGTCCGCTACCCGCACATCAGGTGTTCCTGCACTGACTTTAATAAATCCGTCTTTCATATTTTCCCCTTTCCTGTCCGCATACAACGGACGCCAGGCATCTCTTACCAGCCTGACAGCTTTGCTATCTGCACTTTCTGAGAATCTCTTTCAGCTCTTCAACACTGAACACATAATTTGTATTGCAGAAATGGCAGTTCAGTTCTACTTCCTTTCCCTCCTGGATCATTTCATTCAGATCCTTTCTGCCAATACTGATCAGCGCTTTTTCCACACGTTCTTTGCTGCAGTTGCAGTAAAATTCTGTTGGAACCTTGTCTGTAAATTCAATGTCAAATCCGTCCAGCACTGCCTCCAGAAGACTTTCTGCAGTATGTCCCTGCTCCAGAAGAGTGGTTACAGACTGGATCTTCTGTACATTTTCTTCCAGCTTTGCAATGGTTTCCTCTTCTGCAAAAGGCATAACCTGAATAATAAATCCTCCTGCCTGCTGCACAGTATTGTCCTTATTCATCAGAACTCCAAGTCCTACTGCAGAGGGAACCTGCTCGCTGACTGCAAAATAATACGTAAGGTCTTCTGCAATCTCACTGGTCTGAAGGACTACCTGTCCGGAATAAGGCTCCTTCAGCCCCATATCCTTAATTACATTAAGAAGGCCGATCCCTACTGCGCCGGCAACATCCAGTTTGCCTTTGTCATTTGCCGGAATGATCACCTCAGGATTTCCCACGTAACCCTTCACTCTTCCCTGAGAATCCGCAGTTACAGTAATTCCTTCCAGAGGGCCGCTGGCCTGAATCTGAAGTGTGAGAATATCCTTATCACCCTTCATCATCACACCCATCATAGCCCCTGCAGTAAGCAGTCTTCCAAGAGCTGCCGTCGCCACAGGACTGGTATTATGAGCCTTCCTGGCTGTCTCCACTGTTTCTTTCGTCACTGCCGCGAAGGCGCGCACCTGACTGTTTGCCGCTGTTGCTCTTACAATATAATCACTCATTTTATTCCTCCTGAATCTGTATCTCTTAAATTTTGTCTTATAAAAATAATCCTTTATATTTATCCTTCAGGCTGTATGCTTGCCTTTTTCCTTTGCCACAAAAAACAGTCTTTCACTGTCTTTGGATGCCGGATTCATAGTATAGGCGTCATAAACAGCCACAAGCTCCATCCCTGCCTCAGCGATCAGAGCCTCTATTTCTGACTGCTCATATGCTTTCTGGCAGTGAAGCTCCTCACATTTTTCATAAAGCCCGTCTTCTCTCGGCAAAAAAACTGCCAGCTCATAGATATTTATACCATTTTCCGGATCATAGCTGTTTTCCCAGATAAAGCTTCCTTCATCCCGATTTTCTGCTATGGTTGTCTCTCCCAGAATATCCCGGTATTTGTGAACTGTATTCATATCAAACAGAAAAATACCGCCCGGATCCAGATAATTATTTACCAGTCTGAATACCTGAAGCAGTTCCTTCCTGTCTGTAATGTAATTCAGGCTGTCGCACACACTGATGATCGCCCGTACAGTTCCATACAGTTCAAATTCCTGCATATCCTGAAGAAGATAGAGAATATCCTGCCCGGTCTCCATTTTTTTCTTCATTGCTTCCGCAAGCATTTCCTCAGAATTGTCCACACCAATCATATCATATCCCTTTTGTGCAAGCAATCCCGTCATGGTGCCTGTGCCGCAGCCCAGTTCCAGAACCAGTCCGTCCTCAATTCCCCGGGCTTTCAGATGCTTTTCTACATAAGCTGCCCAGCTTTCATAATCAATATTGTCCATAAACAGGTCATACACCTGTGCAAATTTTCCGTATGCTTCCACTGCACTTCTCCTTTTTATGTAATAATACGCCCGGGAAATCTGCCCGGAACAGACTCTCTGAATGAGAGGAAAAGGCAGATGATCGCTCACCTGCCTTAAATATTCCGCTCTATGATCGCCTCTGCCTCTTATTTACTGAACCGGCATATAGTATACGTCAGCAGCCTCTCCATGCCAGTAATAGCTTGTGCCATCCTCTGTATACACATCCTGGTCATTTGCAAAGCTGTAGGTATTTCCGTCAAAATCAACCCAGTTTCCGTTTCCGTCCGGCTGAATTACCAGCGGCTTACCGTCAGAGTTTCTGTAAATAGTTCTTGTTTCATCTGTATTGGAAAGCTGTTCTTCTGTAAAGCCTGCAGAATTTGTTGTTCCTTCAGAAGAAGGCTCTCCGCTTTCCTGGGAATCAGCGCCTGTATCAGCAGTTCCCGCATCTGTATTTCCTGTATCTGCTGCGCCTGCATCAGTGTTTCCTGTATTTGCTGCCGCATCGTTTCCTGTTGCGTCTGCGCCTGCCGCGTCTTTATTTTCTGTATTTCCGGCCGGTGCTGCTGTTCCCGGAGCCGCCTCTTTCAGTGAAGAATTTCCAAGAATCTTAAAGGAATCCACTGCGCTCTTTACAGATGCCAGGGCTTCTTCTTTTTTTACTGAAGCTTCAATAGAATAGTATTCACTGGCATTTGCAAATACTTTATGAACCACATAAAGAGCTCCGTCACTCTTTTCTGTATTCAGCATTTTTGTCACATAGCTGTACACACCGATTCCGTTCACATCCTCAGCTTTATAGTCCTGGATCTCAAAATCAGTGCCCTGAACCTTATCTCCGTCTGCCTGATCCAGAGAAACAGCCATATCCTGTGTGCTTGGAATCACAGTAGCAGCCATTGTCTCTTCTCCCTGACCATGAAGAATAAGGATATTGCCATTGTCCGGGGACTCAAAGCTGATGGTATCTGTCTCGTCAGTTTTGTTTGCCCAGGTAGCATCCGGAAGATTAATGGAAACAGATTTATCTGCGGAGGTATAAGTGGTATCCTGTACATTGGGGGCAATGGTAGGTGTAGCTGTTGGAGCCTTTGTCACCTCCGGCGCCGGTGTTACGCTGACAACCTTCTGAGCTTCCGGCTCGTCCTCACCGAAACCGCAGCCTGCCATAAAGACAGATGCTGATATTGTAACCGCTAAAACAGCAAGTAATTTTTTGTTCTTCATAATATCCTCCTAAAAAAATTCTGAATTCTACTCAAACTCTTTGTTTCACATTTTACAATTTTATTACATACATGTCAATAAATTTTCCCCGGCATGATGTGAAATTCCTATGAAAAAAGTATAAATTTCTGTCATATCCTTAGTTGAAGTCCGGCTTTTCAGCCTCTGACTGTATACATAAACAGTTCATGAAGCGCTCTGGTTGCCGTAATATATTCTGCCTGAATTTTCAGCGGGCTTTTGTCTGAATCCATAAACACACCGTATACTCTGTCAAATTCCAGACCTTTTGCAAGATAAAACGTAGTGACTGTCAGGCCCTTACAAAACTTTCCGCTGTTCCGGTCAAGATAAGAAATCGTATCCCTCTGCTCCGGCGCTTCCGTTTCCAGCTTCTGCTTCAGATAAGCCCCTGCAGCTTCCGCTTCCTTTTCTGTCATAAAGATCACTGCCCCTGTCTCCAGGCGATCCCTGTCTCTGAGCCAGATTTTAAGAACTTCATTTAAAGCCTTTTCTGTACTTTCAAATGTTTCTTCCCGTACAGGCTCTCCATGCCGCTCAAACAGTTCCATACCGGTAATCCCCGCAAGCCGGTTTGCATACTCTGCGATCTCCACTGTATTCCTGTAGCTTCTGTTCATATAGATTTTTCTGATATTTCTGCCGAAAATTCCGGGCAGAAACTTCATAACATCCTGCTGCTTTTCCTCCATGGTCTGAGCCCTGTCGCCCAGTATGGTCATTCTGCATGGAAAAAGCTTCTTCAAGATCAGATACTGGATCCAGGAATAATCCTGCATTTCATCTACAACAAGGTGACGGATATCCCGATGCTCCCTGCACCGGGTCAAATGATATTTCAGATATAAAACAGGGTAAACATCCTCATACTTCAGCCTTCGTTTTTCCAGGGGACGTCTGGGCAGAGGACGAAACCCCTCTCTGTCCAGAAAACGGCTGTAAAGGACATAAAAGTCTCTTGTTCCATACATTCCCAGAAACTTTTCTGTTACCTCATCCTTTTCTTCCTCTGAAAGGTCTCTGTCCCTCAGTGTTTCCACCTGGTCGATAAAATATTCTGCAACAGCTTCCATTCTGGATAAAAGGGGAATGTCCTGAAACCTGAAATAAAACAGACGGATGATCTCAGATTCTTTTATGGAACAGCCTTTATACTCCACATCCCGGAAATTCATCAGTTCATCTTCAAGGCTCATCATAAATCCCTGCAGCCGTGAAACAAATTCCGGAGACTGTTTTTCTCTGTACTGTTTCCAGGTATCCGGATTTTTTACTGCCTTTTCAATCTGATCGTACTTGTCCTCACAGTCTGCTGCCACATCCTGCAGCTCTCTGTAAGCAAAAAGATCAAAACTCATTTCACGGATATTTTCTTCTCCCAGCTCCGGCAGGATATGTGAGATATAATCTGCAAACACACTGTTTGGAGAAAGGATCAGAATGTTGGAAGATTTCAGGTTTTTGCGGTCATGGTAAAGAAGATAAGCGATTCTGTGAAGAGCCACAGAGGTTTTTCCGCTTCCTGCTGTTCCCTGGATCACCATGATCCTGTCCTCTGTATTGCGGATAATGGCATTCTGCTCTTTCTGAATAGTACGGATAATGTTTTTAAGCTGAACCTCTCCGCTTCCTCCAAGCTCTGCTTTCAGAATATCATCATCAATTTTAATGTCGCTTTCAAATTCATAAACAAGCTTTCCCCGGCGGATCTTATACTGCCATTTAGAGCTTATCTCCCCTTCAAAAACTCCCTGAGGAGCTTCGTAGGAAGCCGGCCCTTTGTCATAATCATAAAAAAGGCCGCTGACAGGAGCACGCCAGTCATTTACAAGAGGACGGCTTCCTGCTCTTTCCGCCAGATTTCCGATTCCAATGTAAAACTGCTCCGGCTCCTCATCTCCCTGATAAATAAAATCCACCCTGCCAAAAAACGGGGAATCCTGCATATTGCGGAATCTTTTCCTCAGAAGAAGCTGCTCCTGATTGGCATTTACCTGGGCCAGAAGAGCCTGTCTGTTATCAAATTCCTCATATCCGTACTGGTCCATTTCTGTATAATTTTCCCAGTAGTATTCATGCATGTCCTCGATTTCTCTGACGCCGGCCTCAATGGAAGCATTTACTTCTTCCAGCCTTTTTTCAAGACATGCAAGCACCTGTTCCAGATATTCCTGTCCGGATTTTTCTGTCTGCATACGCTCAGGCTACCACAACAGCAGTACCGCTGACAGTTACCATAAGCATTCCATTGTCAGATCCGAGAACCTCATAGTCCACATCCACGCCCACTACGGCATTTGCGCCCCTCTGTGCTGCCCTTTCTTCCATTTCTCTTAACGCCTCTTCTCTTGCGTGCATCAGCTCATCCTCATAGCTTGCGGATCTTCCGCCGAAAAAGTTTCTCATTCCTGCTGTGAAATCCTTCAGCACATTTACTCCGCTGACCACCTCGCCAAAAACAATTCCTTTATATTCTACGATTTTCTTTCCATCTACATTTGCAGTTGTTGTTACGATCATTTGATGTTCCTCCCTTCATCTTCCGGCTGATTTCTCTATACAGCTCTGATGTACGAAACTCATTCCATCTGTTTACGGTATATTCGTTACTGTTCACTCTTTTCACAGCAATTTGCCCTGTGAACAGCTGCTGATATTATAATATATTTTGCGTAAACTGCTGTAATCCATACCTGCCTGAAAGAATTATTGTCTTTCACAGTAATAAAGAATTTTCTGTATTTTTCATTATATCCAAAAGAGCAGTGGCTGACAAGGATTTATTCCTCAGTCAGTCCACTGCCCTGTGTTATTGTTTACTGTCTCTACCTTTTACTGCCCTGTTCGAAATCTGTTCCGGCTGTCTGCTGCGGTCAGAATTTTATCCCCTCAGGAGCACTGAGCCTTCTGCTCAAACTGGCTGTTATACAGTTCTGCATAAAAGCCGCCTTTTTCCAGAAGCTCCTTATGATCTCCCTGCTCGATGATATCTCCGTCCTTCATAACAAGAATCAGATCCGCATCCTTGATGGTGGAAAGACGATGGGCGATCACAAAACTGGTTCTGCCTTTCATCAGGTTATTCATGGCCTTCTGGATCCTCATTTCCGTTCTTGTATCTACAGAAGAGGTCGCCTCATCCAGAATCAGGATTTTATTGTCTGCCAGAATCGCTCTTGCTATAGTAAGAAGCTGCTTCTGTCCCTGAGAAATATTGCTGGTCTCCTCATCAAGAACCATCTGATAGCCGCCGGGCTGCTGCATGATAAAGTTGTGGATATGTGCGGCCTTTGCAGCGGCGATCACCTCTTCATCTGTGGCATCCAGCCGTCCGTACCGAATATTTTCCATAATGGTTCCGGAAAACAGCCAGGTGTCCTGAAGTACCATTCCAAACATTTCACGAAGCTCGCTTCTGTTAAAATCTTTGATATTGTGTCCGTCAACCATGATCTCTCCGCTGTTTACGTCATAAAAGCGCATAAGAAGCTTCACCATGGTTGTTTTTCCGGCGCCTGTAGGCCCTACAATAGCAATCTTCTGTCCATCTGTGATATCTGCAGAAAAATCATGAATAATGATCTTGTCCGGATTATATCCAAAGGAAACATGCTCAAACTGCACATCCCCTGTAAGATTTTTTACAGAAACAGGATTCTCTGCAGTCTGCTGTTCCTCCGGCTCCTCCAGAAACTCAAATACACGCTCAGAAGCTGCTGCTGAGGACTGAAGAAGATTTACCACCTGCGCGATCTGCTGGATAGGATTCGTAAAGTTTCGGATATACTGGAAAAAGGACTGGATATCACCTACCTCAATACTTCCCTTAATAGTAAAGATTCCTCCCAGGAAAGCAACCATTACATATCCCAGGTTTCCTACAAACTGCATGACCGGCATCATCATTCCGGAGAAAAACTGTGATTTCCATGCAGATTCATAAAGCTTTTTGTTGTCCTTTTCAAATTCAGCAACAACATCCTGCTCTTTGTTAAATACCTTGACTACATTATGTCCGCCGTAGTTTTCCTCGATCTGTCCGTTGACCTTTCCAAGATAATTCTGCTGGTCGCGGAAATATTTCTGAGAATGTTTCATGACAAAATTAATGATCACCATGGAAACCGGCAGGATCAGAAGCGCTGCCAGCGTCATCCAGACATTAATGGACAGCATCATAAACAGTACGCCGATAATGGTAGTAACTGAGGTGATCAGCTGTGTCATACTCTGGTTCAGACTCATCTGTAAGGTGTCCACATCATTGGTCACTCTGGAAAGAATCTCTCCGTTTGTTCTGCTCTCAAAATAATTCAGCGGAAGGCGGTTGATCTTTTTGGAAATATCTTTCCTCAGATTATAGGTAACATCATTTGAAATTCCTGTCATCACAAAGCCCTGTATAAAGGAAAAGCAGGAGCTTGCCAGATAAAGGATCATAACGCCCAGAAGGATCATTGCGATCTTTTCAAAATTGATTCCTCCGGTTCCATTTACCTTGGCTACCAGCCCGGAAAACAGCTCTGTGGTAGCCTTTCCCAGAATCTTTGGTCCCCATATATTAAACACCGTACCTGCAACGGCAAAAACAAACATCAGGATAAACCGGAACTTATACCGTCCCATGTACCGGAACAGCTTTGCCATGGAACCTTTAAAGTCCTTGGCCTTTTCTCCTCCATGCATTCCTCTTCCATGTCCATGGCCCATAGGCCCTCTTCTATTTTCACTCATTTGCCAGTTCCTCCTCTGATAACTGTGACATGGCGATCTGACGATAAACCTCACAGTTTTTCATCAGTTCTCTGTGAGTTCCCAGTCCCGCCATCTTTCCGTCATCCAGCACAAGAATCTGATCTGCGTTCAGAATTGTACTGATACGCTGGGCAACGATAATGGTCGTTGCATTTTTTGTATGCTCCTTTAAAGCTTTCCGAAGCGCCTTGTCTGTTTTAAAGTCCAGAGCAGAAAAGCTGTCGTCAAAAATAAAGATCTCCGGATCCTTTGCCACTGCCCTTGCAATGGAAAGTCTCTGCTTCTGTCCACCGGAAACATTGGTTCCTCCCTGGGCTACCGGAGACTCATATCCGTGAGGCTTCTCTTCAATAAAATCCTGCGCCTGGGCAACCATGACAGCCTTCTTTACCTGTTCCTCTGAAATATCTGTTTTTCCATAACGAATGTTGGAATCAATGGTTCCGGAAAAAAGGACTCCCTTCTGCGGAACATATCCAAGGCGGTCACGAAGCTCTTTCTGGGACATGCTTCTTACATCCACTCCGTCAACCTTTACGCACCCCTGTATCACATCATAAAATCTGGGGATCAGATTGATGAGAGAGCTCTTTCCGCTTCCGGTACTTCCGATCACTGCCAGTGTCTGGCCTTTTTCCGCTTTAAAGCTGATGTCAGTAAGAACATTTTCTCCGGCATCCGGATAGGCAAAGGACACATGGTCAAACTCTACTGTTCCTTTTATTTCCTCTGACGGATGAACCGGCGCTTCCGGCTCCTTCAGACTGTTTTCTGTTTCCAGGATTTCCACAATTCGCATTGCTGCAACATTTGCTCTCGGAAGCATAATGGACATGGCAGTGATCATCAGGAAGGCCATAATGATCTGCATAGCATACTGAATAAACGCCATCATATCGCCAACCTGCATGTTTCCCGCATCCACTGCATAGGAACCATTGTATACGATCAGAACTGAAATCCCGTTCATGATCAGCATCATGGAAGGCATCATAAAAGTCATACAGCGGTTTACAAACAGGTTTGTTTTTGTCAGTACCTTATTTGCATCTTCAAATCTGTCTTCTTCATGTTTCTCTCTGCTGAAGGCACGGATCACAGGAATACCGGTCAGTATTTCTCTTGTAACAAGATTCAGCCTGTCGATCAGTGTCTGAAGCTTTGTAAATCTGGGCATTGCAATGGAAAACAGAAGTCCGATGATAACAAGAATCAGCACAACGCCCACACCAAGGATCCATGTCATGGAAGAATCTGTTTCCAGCACACGAAGCACTCCTCCGATTCCAATGATCGGAGCATACAGAACAATACGGAACATCATTGCCATAGTCATCTGTACCTGCTGCACATCATTGGTGCTTCTGGTGATCAGAGATGCCGTGGAAAATTTGTTGTACTCATTGCTGGAAAATCCGATTACCTTCCTGTAAATATCTCCTCTGATATCATGGCCCAGACTTGCAGCCACCTTTGCCGAAAGGAAAACTACAGAAATCGAAGCAGCCATAATAAGAAGCGCCATCAGGATCATTTTCAGTCCCGCTTCTCCGATGTATTTCATCTGAAGTTCATCAATATCCTCGCCAAGAGCCTCATACTCGGCCTGTACATAGGAAACAGCCGCCTGGGTTATCATGGAATCCGGCATGTCCCGGAATTTTTCGCCCATGCTCTCTGTCATCTGCGCTCTCGCATCCTCCGGCATCTGTGCAACAGCCTCCACCGGATCTGCTCCTTCCGGTATTCCCATCTGTGCCAGCATTTCCCCGGATGCTTCATTTTCCATAGTCAGTCCGCCCAGCATCAGCATGGGTTTTCCAAGTATTTCGTTGAGGGAAGCTCTTGTATCCTTGTCAATATCTTTCAGAACATAAAGCTCTCCGTCTTCCGTATAAGCAGTTTCCAGCTGGGAAATATCCTCCTGGCTCATAAAAAGCTCCAGACCGTCCATGGAGGTCTTTCTTATTTTTTCCGGAACGCCATCCTCAATTCCCTTTTGCTGGATGCCTATGTTGACAATTTTTGATGTGTAGTCCGGAAGGGACAGATCACAATATGCCTGCAAAAACAAAAGGGCAATGATCAACGCCACATATCCGGCTGATTTTTTCAGATATTTCATTAATTTAATCACTTGTCAGCCTCTCCTTTTCCTGTAGATTCTCTGTTTTTTCCTCCGGAATACACGAAATGTTTGTAATGATCTGTTCCATAAAACGTCGGAACAGACATTTCTCAGCATCACTGAATCCCATAAAAGCATAACGTTCATTCAGCTCTATCTGTTCTGCCACCTTCTTCTTCATTTCATAGCCCTGATCCGTAAGAAAAATCCTTGTAATCCTCTGATCCTTTTCATCATGTCTCCGGCCGATCAGACCTGCCTTTTCCATACGCTGTACCATGACATTCACTGTCGGGGGCTTTACACACAGTTCCTCCGCAATCTCCCTCTGGCTCATTTCCACACGCTTTGCCAGAAGAAGCAAAATGGGAATCTGACCCGGATGTATGCCAAGAGCAGTCATCTGGCTGAAGCATTTTGCAGCATAGGCTCTGTTCAGCTGCATAAACAAATGCTGAAAGCCTGTTTTTTCCTGCGTCTGCGTATCTTCCACAATATCACCTCGTATTCATTATATATAATTAGTCGGCTAATTATATATAATACTCATTTGCACAAAAAAGGCAAGCTGTTTTTGTGCACTTTATACTTATTTCACCGTTTAAACACACTTTTTTCACAAAATAATCATTAGCGCAGCAAATGTTTTTCAGTATTTTTAAGAGAAATGTAAAACAGTAATTTCATCTTATAACGTAGAATTTATTTTTTAATTCTCTGAACAATGTGAATATTTTTCAAAAAGAAAAGCCGGAGAAAAATCTCCTTTATCAGGAAATCTTCTCCGGCTCTCCATCATATAAACTGGTTTGTATTTTCGTCATACTCATAATCAATGGTTCTGAGTTTTTCTACCAGTTCCTGTTTTTTCAGACCTCTGCAGGTACAGAGCGCTTCCAGGGAATCATAATAATCCCGAAGCTGCGTGTTCACATAACTCAGTAAAATTACCGGGTCCTTGGGTATCATCTGTT
>OBYG01001014.1_pt1 | contig 14115 bp, 29 predicted proteins | sample 1538201 | NCBI WGS metagenome assembly OBYG01 (sample SAMEA2580177, study PRJEB22360) | human gut metagenome | biome: human gut; feature: human-associated habitat; material: faeces | place: Denmark | collected 2008/2010 | reverse complement strand
CGGATGCCGGAGGTCCGGGTTCGGAAGCAGATTGCGGCAAGGGAGTCTGGAGAATTTTTAAGATCTGTAATGGAGTAAAAAAACGGGAGGGAAACCAGTGATAATCCGAAATATAGCAGAAGCGAAAAAGAAGATTAAGATCGGGTCAAAGGTCACGATAATGACCCAAAAGGGAAGCGCAAAGGACTCTTTGTACGCAGTTAAGACCGGGGTACAGAGAAAAGCAACGGTTATCGGCATTTATGAGTATTTTGTCCATGTACAGCTTAAGAGCGGAGTATGCGAAAGTGTACTATGGGCGGATTTAATCAATGCCAGCGAGGAGGATAAGCGATGATTAAAGACAGCGGAGACCGTACACAGTTTGACACCGGAGCCGTCCGGGACATGCATGTAGGCAAGGGGAGGATGGATCTCCTTCCCTGGGCGGCCATCATAGAGGTTTCCAAACACTGTGAGGAGGGGGCCTTGAAGTATGGCGAGCATAATGTGGACAAGGGGATACCTACACACTCGTTTCTGGATTCCGCAGCCAGGCATATTGCAAAGTATATGGACGGATGGAAGGACGAGCCACATCTCCGGGCCGCCGCCTGGAACCTTTTATGGGCTATCCAGATGGAGATCAAACACCCGGAGCTGGTAGACACGCCGTGGAGAAACGGTTGTGAAGTGGGGGAGAATTTTAACAATTTGAAACGGCACTTAGAATCCTCAAAATGGATTCTCGCAGATGATCGGACACCTAAAAATGGATCATATGTACTGGTATCATTTGAAAATTTGGAACATCTAGATATCGGAAGGTACGAGGGAAACGATGAGGACGGGCAGTTTTATATAGGATACGGAAATTACCCGTGCGAAAGCTATGGGCTGATTGTCAATGCCTGGATGCCGTTGCCAGAACCGTATAAGGGGAAGGAAGCAAAGAGTGAGACAGTATAAGAAGATTGCCAAAGTAAAGGCGATAGAGAAAAAGAATCGGGAACGGCTACTGAAAATCAATCCAAACCTGGATGATAACAGTGGAATCTATTTTCTGACCCGGACCGATGAGAACGGAATCAATTATTTTTACATCGGCCAGGCAGTACATATCATGCAGCGGATGTGCAGCCATCTCACTGGATATCAGCACATAGATCTCAGCCTCAAAAAGCGAGGATTCTGGAGCGAGGAGAATCCTTACGGCTGGAGAATCGGGATCCGGCATTACCCGGAATCAGAATTAGACAAGTGGGAGCAATATTGGATCCTGGAATACACGAGGCGCGGCTATCAGTGCCGATACAACAAGACCGCCGGAGGACAGGGAGAGGGAAAAGAGAAAATCAATGACTTCCGCCCGGCAAAAGGATACCGTGACGGGCTGGCCCAGGGGAGGAAAAACATGGCAAGGGAACTAGGACATATTATTACCACCCACCTATCCATAAGTTTGAAGCCGGAGAAGCAAAACAACAAGGTATCTCAGAGGGCTTTTGAGAAATTTAATGAGCTTTTGGGGGAGGGAAAATAATGAGCAGAAGTAATTTCAACACTTTTATCTACGGCAGACAGGTAAATTCCGGAGGAAAGACGGCCCTGTGTGGGAAAAAGAAGAAAAGCCGGAGGATTAAGAGGGGAAAATAAGCGAAGGGGGTGGATAAGTATACGGACGAGGGAAAAGACACTCATTGACCTGGAAGTATTTCCAGGAGACGAGGGCAGATTAAAGGAGCGCTGCCTGGACTTGAAGCCGGGGGAGTATTCCGTCCTCTACAACTGCGCAAAAAGCGCGGCTCCTGGCCTCGAGAAGGCTGTATGCGAGTCTATTACCAAAGAGGGCGAGGGATACCGCACACTGATAAAAAAAGGCTGGAACATCCCTGTTACGGAGGACGATTTTTACTCATACAAGCGCGGCACAATGGCCAAATTTTACCACTGGCTCCGCATGACGGGACAGTGGAAGGGCTGAAAATGTGAGGAGAGGTAGCACGCGGAATTGTGGTAAAATTAAGATAAAGGAATGAGAAGATGAATCTTAATTTGACGCTTAAAAAACTTCAACGTGCGATCCTCTCCACTGGCCTTATTGTCAAAATCGGAACCAGTCAATTTTACAGCCCAGAACAGGAGAGAATGATAACTATGTGGATATTGTCGACACCTACATTCCAGGAAACACGAAACGGTTGGCGGATGAGGGACTATGAGATATTGCGGAGTGCGTCGGCGGTGGAAGTGGTGAAGTGCCTGGCGGAGATATGGGAGGAAATAAAGAAGTGGAAAAGATAATCGGATATGCACAGTTATATTTCCGTATTGCAGGAGAGAGGGAAACGTATTATGCCTGTTTTGATGGTGAGTTCCGGAAAACGTTCACATGGTTACGCCTATGGAGTATAAAAAGGGCTATGAAACGGGCATATGAACGGTATGACACTATTTATTCAGTTGATTTTTGCACAAAAGAAGAATGGGAAGAAAATCGCTGCGGAGACGAGATAACTGTAAGCTGGGGAGAGGATGAGAAAAAGGGATGAATAAACCAGAATTTACAATCAAGGCGGAGCCGTTTTCCTGGGATGATAACTTTTCTGAGGTGGCGTTGGAAGATTTCTCAAAAATTCAGAACGGTTTGCCCTATGTAATGTCCCAGAATATTGGGATGGCACTGGCAAAGCTCAAAATGCTCGAAGAAGCTGCTGTGGAAGAGAAGAAACCGGATGCGCCCGACGGATTTGTAAACACAGACTTCCCGGAAAGCTGTTTGACCTGTGATTTCTGCCACGAGCGCGACTATGATAACAGGCAGATGATACAGGGGAAAAGGTTTTGCGGGATCGAAAACGTAGAAGTGGATCGATTCTGCTCTTATGAGAGACCGGGGAAGCCGGATTGGTGTCCGGTGAAGAAATTGCCAAAAAAATGTCCAATGCAAACGGAAGCAAAAGGCGTTTGCGGATGATTTTTGAAGTGTGAGAGAAGGCGGTGAGAGAATGACGGTGGGAAGACCTCCAAAATATAAAAGCAAAGAGAAAATAGAAGAAAAAATTGAACAGTATTTCAAGGACTGCGAAGGCCGCCCACTCACTGACGACGAAGGGAACCAGATATACAACAAATGGGGATATCCTGTTATTGTTGATAAGAGGCCACCTACGGTGACGGGGCTTGCCCTTGCGCTGGGATTTACAAACAGACTTTCTCTGCTTAGATACCAAGGAAAGAAAGAATTTTGTGACACGATTACGCGCGCGAAGGCCAGAGTTGAGCAGTACGCCGAGGAACGGCTATTCGATAAGGACGGAACCAGCGGCGCACAATTTAGCTTGCGGAACAATTTCAAGGGGTGGGACGCAGACAAGAAAGACGATGAACCAGATACCGGCGGCATTGTTATTGTGAATAACATACCGAGGCCGGGGAAGGAGTAGAGAGATGGATAAGTTTGAAAATAAGATAAGGCACTTTTTAACTGCATTGACAGATGTGTACAAAACCGAAGAAGACAAGGAAGCAACAGCACTTTCTCCGCTTGATTTTGCAGAAGAGGAGCTGACCGAAGATTTTACAGCTATGATTTATGCGATGTGGGGATGGTACTGCAACATTACAGAAGATGAGATTGATGTGATTGGATTTACTCACATCATGAACCGGCTTGTTATCCAGAAATTAATGGTAGATAAGGGAGCCGAGCTTGACTGACACAATCCAGTTTACTGAGGATCGGGAGGGAGTAAGAATGTGCAGATTTTGTAAAGACGTAGCATATAGCTTGATAGCAAAAGATGTCGATGTACTTAATAAAAAAATACTTTTCGAGGTCTACTTGGACGGAGAGACATTGAAGCTTTGCAGCGGTGAAGGATACATGAAACCATTAGCAAAGAAGAAAGTTAAATACTGTCCTATGTGCGGAAGAAAACTAAATGACTGACACAATCCAGCTTACCGACATCATAGCCCCCGCCTTTTACCCTGTCCACTGAAAGGAGAATAAAATGCCAAAATTGATAGATGAGGAAGGAAAACGATATGGAAAATTAACAGTCTGTGACCGTTCAAGTGGACGGTATGATAAATACGGTCATTATCTTTGGAAATGTATTTGTGACTGCGGGAATGTGTGTTATGTAAAAGGTGCACAGCTCAGAAATGGAAATACACAGTCGTGTGGTTGTTTACGCAGTGAAATATTATCAGAGAGAAATGGAAAGCATGGTTTGGCAAGAAGTAGATTGTATAAGATTTACAAAGGGATGAAACGTAGGTGTAAAAGTGAGGGTTGCTGTGATTATGCAGATTATGGAGGGCGAGGTATAAAACTATGTGCTGAATGGGATGGAGCGCATGGAGTTGAAAATTTTGTGAAATGGGCTCTTGAAAATGGGTACAATGAAAGCCTGAGCATAGATCGAATAGACGTAAATGGAGATTATAGTCCCGGTAATTGTAGATGGGCTAATATGAAGACACAGGCTAACAACAAGCGAAACAATCATGTTATTGAGTACAATGGGAAACAGCATACATTGGCAGAATGGAGCGAGATAACCGGATTAAATGTTGGCACCATTGAGGCAAGATTACGGATGCTTGGATGGAACGCCGAAAAGGCACTTACAACACCATGCCGAGGGCATAAGTGAAAACAGAGATTTTTTTGACAGATATAATCGCTCCATCATTTTACGATATACATAATGACATCATGGATGGCAAGCATACTTATTATACGTGCTATGGCGGTAGAGGTAGCTGTAAATCATCTTTCATATCCGTGGAGACTGTACTGGGGATGATGCAGGACGCAAAGGACGGCGTTTTCAGCAACGCGGTAGTATTCCGTAAGGTCGGGAATACGCTGAGGGAATCCGTCTTTGAACAGATTGCATGGGCGATTGACGCTCTGGGAGCCAACGACCTGTGGGCATCCAGCGTCAGCCCTATGCAGTATGTGTACAAGCCCACGGGGCAGAAAATCATCTTCCGGGGGCTGGACAAAGCGAAGAAAACGAAGTCCATTAAGACCAGCCGGGGATATTTCAAGTATTTGTGGTTAAACACTTCTGGCCACGTTAAACCCATTAAATTCAGGGAAACTCCTGCAAAATAGGACAATCCTGAGCAAAGATTATTCGACATAATATTTAATAAATTCATCTTTTATGGTATAATATAATAAACGAATTTAAGGAGAAAATACCATGAAAGAAATTTGGAAAACTATTAAAGGATTTGAGGATTATGAGATTAGCAGTACAGGAAGGGTGAAGAGCCATAAGCATGGCCGAGAAGTCATTTTAAAGCAAAGAATATCGCATGACGGTTATGTATGGTACAGCTTGTGCATGAATGGCAAACAGTACACAAAGCGAGCAAATAGACTTGTCGCTGAGGCTTTTATTGACAACCCAGAAAATAAACCTACAGTTAATCACATTGATGGAGACAAACTCAATAACAACGCAGACAATTTAGAATGGGCTACCCGTGAGGAACAAATGCAACACGCTTATGCGAATGGTTTAAAAAAGCCAGTTCGAGGGTATCTGCAAGGAAATCATGTTTTAAGCGAAGATGAAGTGAGAGAAATTCGCAGAATTTACAAAGGACATGATAAAGAGTTTGGAATGAATGCTCTAGCAAAAAAATATAATGTAAGTCCTTCTGTAATTGATAAATGCGTAAGAAGAAAAAGCTATAAGAATGTCGAATAATAATGTGCAACGACTATCGAAAGGTAGGTTATAGAGAAATCTATAACTGAGAATGAGTAGAGTAAGCCTCAAGTGAGGTTGAAAAAGTGGGGTAAGTGGAATTGGTAACAGATGCCATTTACATGATATAGTCTGAACACCATAGTAATATGGTGAGTGTATACGGAAACGGTATATGCGTAACAAAATTGTGAAGAGTTGGATGAGTTCGCCGGGATTGAGGGAATCCGAACAGTACAGCAGTCAGTCCTTCGCGGCGGCAGTAAGTTTGTAGTATTCAAGTCCTTCAACCCGCCGATTTCTCGGAGCAACTGGGCGAATGTATATGTCAATGAGCCGAGAGAGGACAGCTACCGGCACAAGAGCGATTATACAAGCGTTCCGGCGGATTGGCTGGGCGATCAGTTTATAGCCGACGCAGAGCATTTAAAGGACACAAATGAGCGGGCATATCGCCACGAGTACCTGGGCGAGCCGGTGGGCCTGGGAACCAATATCTTTGACATGCTGGAGATCCGCACGATAACCGATGAGGAGATCCAGACATACCAGTCAATCTATCAAGGGCAGGACTTCGGATGGTACCCGGACCCGAAAGCCTTTATCCGGGCCGCCTATGTGCCCAATAAGGAGCAGATTGTCCTACTGGATGAGCTGGGCGGGTGCAAGATCAGAAATGCAGACATGGCACAGATGATAAAGGACAAGGGGTATGATGATTATGCTCTGATGTGCGGCGTGGATGAACAGGAAAGCATTGTGGACCTTCGGGATGCCGGGATCCCGGCCAGAAACGCCATTGTAACGCCGGGAAGCCGGAAGTACACCTTTGAGTGGTTGCAGTGCCGGACGATTGTTATTGACCCAGCCAGAACGCCGCGGGCATACAAGGAAATCACAGAATACGAACATGAAGTAGACGGCAACGGAGAAGTGATAGCAGATTACCCGGACGGCAACGACCACTGGATAGACGCTTTACGGTACGCAATTTCTCCTATAGCAATGCGGAGGGGACACAGCGCATGAATACATTTGAATGGCTGAAATGCAAGACAATCTTTATAGCCACGAACAGAACGCCGAGAGACTATATGGAAATCATAGAATATGAGAATGAAGCAGACGACAATGGGGAAGTGATTTCCAATTATACAGGTCAAAACAATTGTTGGATAGACACTTTGCTATACGCTACAAGCCCGCTGTCGATGAGGAGAGGGCGCAGCGCATGAATACAAAGAAGAAAAGAAAACCTATTCCAAAAGCAGTCAGAATGCAAGTATATGAAAAATATGACGGTCGTTGTGCTTATTGTGGTTGTAAATTGGAATATAAGGATATGCAAGTAGACCATATCAATCCTTTATACTGGCATAACGGGGAAGATTCGATAGAGAATTATAATCCTGCTTGTCGGATGTGTAATTTTTATAAATCCGCATATACGGTAGAAAAATTCCGGGAGCAAATCCAGACAATAAGAGACAGACTTGAAAGGAATTTTATTTACAGACTGGCAAAGAAATACGGTGTTGTGAAAGAGAGTACAGAGCCAATAAGGTTTTATTTTGAAAAGGTTGATTAAATGGGACTGATAGCAGTAGTAAAAAGGTGGATAAGCATGATATTCAGAAAACAAGCAGAAAAAGATTTCCGGGTCAAGGATACTACGTCCCCGCAGATGATGGCAAAGATTACAGAGTGTGCAAACATTTACCGTGGGACACCTTACTGGGTGGATACGGAGAACCGGATCAAGACTATCAACTTTGCAAAATCTGTATGCTCCGAGACGGCGCGGCTCGTCACGCTGGGGATTAAGATTCAGATTGAAGGCGGCGCACGCGGGGTGTGGCTTCAAGAGCAGCTTGACAAGGTATATTTTAACTTGCGCCACTGGGTAGAGTATGGCTGTGCTTATGGCACGGTTATCATAAAGCCAAACGGCCGTGGTCTTGACATGTTTACCCCCTTAGATTTTATAGTGACGGAGCAGGACGATAACGGCAATATAACGGGCATTGTCTTTAAAGACAGTTATGCGGCTAACGACAAGTACTATACACGTCTGGAGTATCACAGATTTGTCAAGACAAGGACGGAATCAAGCGTGATATACCCGTATGTGATATCGAATAGGGCATATGTGTCGAGGAGCAGCGAATCCCTCGGCGACCCTATCCCGTTGGCACAGACAAAGTGGGCTGACCTGCTGGAGGAGACACCGCTAATTCTTAAAGGCGGGAAAGAAAGGCTTGATTCTCCCATGTACGGGGTATTCCGGACGCCTTCGGCAAACAACATAGACCTGTCCTCCCCGTTGGGGATGCCGATATACGCGGAAGCCATTGAGGAAATGAAAGACCTTGATATTGCATACAGCCGGAACGCCGGGGAGATATACGACAGCGAGAAGATTATCCTGGCAGATGATCGGCTGATGTTTGACAGCGGGAAGAACCTTAATGGACGTGTAACGGATGTGAAGATGCCGCATTATGTCAAGAATGTGTTTGGTAACAGCCCGGAGGAGTTTTACCAGGAGATTAACCCGCAGCTTAACACAGATACCAGGCTTTCTGGAATCAATGCTCTTCTGTCCCAGATCGGGTACAAGTGCGGATTTTCCAACGGGTATTTTGTATTTAACGAATCTTCCGGGATCCAGACCGCAACAGGAGTAGAAGCGGAGCAGCAGAGGACAGTCCAGTTTATTAAGGATGTCCGGGACAAGCTGGAAAGCTGTCTGAATAATGCCATCTATGCCTTGAATGTATATGCAGACCTTTACAGCCTAGCTCCTGTGGGAGCCTATGAAGTGGTATATGACTTCGGGGACATCCTATATTCCCATGAGGCTGACAAACAGCAGTGGTATGCTTACGCAGTACAGAACCGGATCCCGTTTTGGTATTATCTGATGAAATTTGAAGGATTTACCGAGGAAGAGGCCCGGGCACTCGTGGAAGAGGCTCAGCCCAAAGAGGAACCGGGATTTTTCCAGGAGGAGTAATATGGAAATATTATTTGCAATCGTGGTAATTATAGGTACTGTTTTGCTTTTTGATTGTATTGATGGTGTAAAAAGGCAAAACAAAAGGAAGAAGAAAAAATAATAAGTGAGGAGGAATAAAATGAGAGAAGAAACTATGATTGTCATGACATCGGATGACGTATTTCAAGCAATCTTTGAATATCTGGATGGAAGAGGTATAGATTGTAGTGACGGACGTGTGGACTTTTGCCCCTTCACACAAAATGGAGAGTTCGATTTTGAATGTAAGATAACAGGAGTAAAGAAAAAATATGCTTGACCCTCATTATCTCCAGCAAATAGCAGACGGAGCGGAAAACATTGCTTCCCAGCTCCATGAATACATAATCCGCCAGATTGTAGACCGAATGATGATACGCATTGGGCGAGGGGACGATTACCTCCTTACCTCCTCCGATGCGTGGCGTATCCAGGTGTTACAGGACAGCGGATACCTTTTACAGGACATCACAGAGGAGCTGGCGAAGTATACGAAGCGGCAAGAGAAGGAAATCAAGGCGGCTATGGAAGAGGCCGGAGTCAAGGCCCTGGAATACGATGACAAGATATACCAGGCCGCCGGGCTGTCTCCCATGCCGCTGACACAATCCCCGGCGCTGATCCGGCTCATGGAACGAAACTACAACGCCACTCTGGGGGAATGGCGGAACATGACCCGCAGCACCGCAGAAGCCGCACAGAAGCTTTTTCTGAACGAATGTGATTTTGCCTATAATAAAGTCATGAGCGGGGCCACAAGCTACTCACAGGCCGTCAGAGAGGCCGTGGAGGCCGTTGCAAGCGGCGGAGTGTATGTGGACTACCCTTCCGGTCACCGTGACACCATAGAGGTCGCCACAGCGCGGGCAGTGCGTACCGGGATAGCCCAGGCCGCTGGAGATATATCAAGCGCATGGAGGAAATGGACTGGGATATCATTCTTGTGTCGGCGCATATCGGGGCCAGAACAGGGGACGGCGGACAGAACCCGGGCAATCATCTTTGGTGGCAAGGACAGTTTTACAGCCGGACCGGGCGTGATAAACGCTTTCCGAACTTTTATGAGCGGACAGGGTACGGAACTGGTGTAGGTCTTTCGGGGTACCACTGCCGCCATTCGTTCGGATCCGGGGATGGTGTGAATAATCCGTATGCCGACATCCAGACCGCCGATAATGTCCGCATGGAAAAGCTGGAGCAACGCCAAAGGACATTAGAGCGACGAGTCCGCAAGACAAAGCGGGAGGTCATGGGACTGCAAGAGGCCGTGGAGAAATGCCAGAATGAAGCGGCGAAGTTTGAATTGCAGCAGACGCTTGACCGGAAATCCTATCTCCTGTCCCGGCAGAATAAAGCATACAATGAGTTTTGCAAAGAAAACAGTTTGCGGCCGCTTTCAGAACGCCTCCAGATTGCAAGATGGAACCGCGAACAGGCCGCAAAGGCCAGAGGGGCGGCGCGGCGGTATCAGAATACGAAAGGGGAATGATTATGTGGTCACATGATGAAAAGAGAGAATTAGATGGAGCATATGCAAGAGGGGCTGTGACAAGATGTCCATCATGCTTTGCTTTGGTTCATAAATATACAGAATCGCATTATACGGGTGGTATGCCATGCGTATTATTAACAAAATATTGCAGATTTTGTGGTGCAAATTTAAAACAGAGGTAACAAGATGAGCAGATGGAAACAATTTAATCCAAACCCCCGCGCCCAGCGTGTAGGCGATTGTGTTATCCGGGCAATATGTAAAGCTCTTGACCTTGATTGGGAGACGGCGTTTTCCGGCGTGATGGTCAAAGCCTGTCAGCTGTCGGATATGCCGTCTGCCAACGTTGTTTGGGGAGCATATCTCCGGGAGCACGGATTCCACCGAAGCATCGTGGACGACCACGGCCAGTATGTGTACACCGTAGACGACTTCTGCCGGGATCATCCGGTGGGAACCTATATCCTGGCTATCGACGGCCATGTGGTGTGCGTACAGGACGGATTTTATTGGGACACATGGGACAGCGGACAGGAGATACCAATTTATTACTGGGAGAGATAATAAGCTATGTGCTTTTTGCATACTCGGAAACAAGAAAACTATACCAGGAGGGAAAAACGTGAACAAAAAAACAGTCGTGTTTGATTTTGATGGAGTTATACATAGCTACAAATCTGGCTGGCAGGGAGAAAATGTTATTCCAGACCCTCCGGTAGACGGCATAAAAGAAGCTATTGATGATATAAGAGCAGAAGGGTACGAAGTTGTCATTGTTTCGACTCGCTGTGCTTACTACGAGGGGCAAGTGGCTATTTTCGAATGGCTTAGAAAAAATGGTATTGTGGTTGATGATGTGTGTAAAGAAAAACCACCAGCAATCTGTTATGTCGATGACAGAGCAATATGCTTTGATGGAAGAGCAGATACTTTGCTGGGCAAGATAAAAGCATTTAAGCCATGGAACAAATAGGCAGGAGGTGCAAGCATATGAATGTTATGGAGACAGTACAGACAATTCTTGCCGTCTGCGGTGGTATCTCTGTTATCGGCGGAGCAGCGGCGGTCATACATAAGTGGATAGCCCCGGCGGTAAAGCTGAATGACCGGGTGGAAACGTTGGAGCGGCACGATAAGAGAGATTATGAGGCCATGCAAGAAATCAGAGAGCGGGACAGCCTCATCATGGAAACGCTGGTGACTATGCTTAACAGCCAGATATCCGGAAACAACGTGGAGCAGTTAAAAAAAACGAGAGACAAGCTCATTTCCTATCTGGCACAGACGCAGTAAGGAGAATCTTTTTGAAGGTATATGATTTCACGGTGCCACAGCTGGCATATTACGAAGAGTTTTGCAATTTCAGCCCACAGGAATCCGCGCTTTTTGACCTCAGAAAGAAAGGCGTACCTCTGGAACAATGTGCTGAATCCATGCACTGTGAAATGACTACTGTCAAACAGGTGAGCAGACGAGTCAATCGGAAAATTATACAAATGACCAACAGCACAAGAATGAATGAGTGGATAGACCGGGTGTACTGGCCAATGGTTTTAGGAAAGGAGTAGTATATGGGCGGACGAGGTTCGGGGAGTGGTTTAAAAAAAGAGAGTATGTTTAAACCTATTTCTTTATCTGAAAAGACAGGGACTGATAAACAAAAAAATACGCACAAGATTTGTTGGATTCAATGAGGAATACAGCTCTAGCTAATGGCACTGCTGGATATCATCCATACAAGGATACCACTATGCAACGATATGTTTCGAAAGATTTTGCTGAGAGCATGCAACAGGCATATCGTGTCATGAAAGTTGCAGTTGACAACCGAAAAACATACGGGGAGGTTATAGATGTTCTGAAGAGGCAGGATTTTCTTAAGTATGCGGAAAGCCTAAGAAATCAAGCAAAGCATAAAGGTGTGTCGGTAAAGAAATACGTTGATGATCTTATGGAAGCCGCCAAAAGGAAACGTAAAAGCTGAGTGCGTTATTTACCAGAACATTAAATTTTTGATATCCTTTTTTAAGCCTTTAACAGTACTTTAAGAGCCTGTCAAAGGCTTATTTTTTATGCCATAATCTAGTCATACAAAGTCATTGATTTAGTCATAGGAGGGACAGGCATGGCATTACCATATACGCCTGGATATGGGTACAATCCGTATCAGTTTGGGCAAATGAATCCATTACAGCCGCAAATGGACCGGCTGGCGCAGATGCAGGCCCAGTATCAGCAACCGCAGCAATCCCAGCAAGTAAACCAGGGGATTCTATGGGTCCAGGGCGAGGCGGGAGCTAAGTCGTATCTTGTGGCTCCAAACACAAGCGTCCTTCTGATGGATTCAGAAAACTCCAATTTTTACATAAAGACCACAGATGCCGCCGGGATGCCGACGCTTCGGACGTTTGCTTATAAAGAGGTTGTTTTGGGCTCACAGGAGCCACAGAAACAGGCCGAAATAAACCTTGACGATAAATATGTCACCAGACAGGAATATGACGATTTGCGGGGCAAATACGAGGAATTATACAGCTATCTTGAAACGGCAACAAAGCCAGAAGGAGGTAAGCATGGCGAATCCATTGTTTAACACTTTGAATGGTGGGGGGCCATCTGGAATGATGGAACAGTTCCAGCGCTTCCGGAAAGAAATGGAAGGTAAGAACCCCAATGAAGAGATCAATAAACTGTTACAGTCTGGCCGGATAAGCCAGCAGCAACTTAACCAGGCCCAGCAGATGGCTCAACAGATGCAGGGCGTATTCAAAGGCTTTTTTAAATAGTACATAACCGGGTGCACACGGTTTGTAAATATCATAATCGGAGGAGATTATTACTATGACAGACGGATTAACTGCTTCTGATGTTGCCGTTTTAACTGGCGGCACAGGGAGAAATGACGGCTTCGGTGGAGATTGGGGAGCCTGGATCATCCTTTTTTTAATTTTTGGTATGTTTGGCTGGGGCGGCTCCGGCATTCCAGGGCTATGCAACCCGCGCTGATATCGACGCGGCACTGTCCACACAGGGAATCGAAAACGGTATCCAGAACCTTTCCGGTCAGCTTTGCAACGGCCTTGCTGGTGTAAATGCGAATCTGTCCAATCTGGGTTATCAGATGCAGCAGTGTTGCTGCGACACCAGAGAGGCAATCGCTGGCGTAAACTACAACATGGCAGCCCAGACCAACATCCTCCAGAATACCGTAAACAACGGATTCCGCGATGTGATCGAGGCGCAGAATGCCGGGACCCAGCGTATCATTGATCTGTTCACGCAGGACAAGATCCAGTCCTTACAGACTGAGTTACAGTCCGCACAGCTTCAGCTGTCCAACAATGCACAGACCAACAGCATTATTAATGCGCTGAGACCTACACCGGTACCCTCTTATCCGGTAATGTCCCCGTACACATCCATCATCAACCCGACAGGCTTTAGCTTTGGCGGCGGATGTGGTTGTAATACAGGATGCGGATGCTAAAACTGCATATTGAGTATCTTCGTAGCGTTTTGCTATGATGTTCGGCTGATGCCGTTATTACGCAGATGGACAGGCCGCAAAGCCTGTCCTTTTGCGCAGAAGGGAGAATATTATGATTGAGTTAGTAAATACAGCGCCAGTCACTGTGCCGGTGGGACAGTCAATCCCGTTTTCGGTGGTTGCCACAAAGGGCGGATGTGCAGAAAGGCACAGGGCCGGGAGCGCACAGATCACGCTTGCGAAGCCCGGTAGATATCTGGTTACATTTTCCGGTAATGTCGCAGTACCGACCGGAGAAACGGTAGGAGAAGTAGCCCTGGGAATCGCCAGAGACGGAGAAATCCTCGGCGGGACGGTCATGCGCGCTACTCCGGCTCAAGGTTCC
>OBYG01001008.1_pt1 | contig 14234 bp, 22 predicted proteins | sample 1538201 | NCBI WGS metagenome assembly OBYG01 (sample SAMEA2580177, study PRJEB22360) | human gut metagenome | biome: human gut; feature: human-associated habitat; material: faeces | place: Denmark | collected 2008/2010 | reverse complement strand
TCCCTTTCCTCGTAAAGGTACGATAGGCAATCAGATCACCGTCAGCGTCCAGAAGGCCCATCTCTGAGATTTCTTTTCCGGTCAGCTCTCCCTTTTCCAGGGTAGCCTTATACCGGCAGGTTGTTTTTTCCTCGTTGACATAGCTGTGCCCTTCCACTGCTTTTTCCAGGAGTTTATTGTAAAGTCCTACCTCCTTTCCAGTGGTCGCCTTGGGAACCCCCTGTTCATTCACGCCGCCGTTTCCCCATACCATCTTAGCGATTTTGGGAAGGCTGCTGTCTCCTGCATGAGCCATACAAAGTTTTTTTCTGCCTGTTACTGTAATTACGCCTTTATTGCTTGCCATATTTTTATCCTTTCCCGGCCTTAACCGTTTACAAATTATACCGACCGCCGTCCAGCTTCCGGCTGCCATTCAGCTTCCAGGAGCCGTTCAGCAGGTTCTTTTTATACATAAAAGCTTCTGCCTGCAGTACAGAAACCTCTGCCCCTGACTGACAGGTCAGCCTCTGTTCCATTCTCACATTCTCTGCCGCTTCCGTGCATATGTTCAGCGCAGCTTCTGCTTTTATGTTCTCTTCTGCTGCCATGTTAAAACAGCTTCCGGATAACGCCGCCTGAACCGGAACTGCAACTGGCACGCTTACGCTCATCGCCACCGGATAAAAATCCAGCGTCTCGCTGCTGTCATACCCGTTTAATTTTCGGCCGCCGTCCAGCTTCCACCGTCCGTCTAACTTTAAAACAGCCAGATTAAACCTGGGATAAAACTCAGAAAAGAACCGAATCTTGTTCTCATATTCAATAGGTACTTCATAGTTTCCCAGATATCGGCCATACACCTCCAGGATGATATGCGCCGGCGTCATCCGAAAAATCGAATTGTACAAATTTCTAAGCATTACTGCAGTTTGACTGGAAATCCATATTTTTACCAGATATTCATTGTAAAAACACTTAATTTCATAATTGTCCTCTCCTACTGCTGATGCCAGAAATTCTTTCAGCTTCGGAAGTGTATAAAGGGATTCCATATTCCACTGCAGAAGGAGAATCCTGCGCCGTTCCTCCAAGGTCGCTCCTATGTTGGAAATCTGCAGTAAACGCTCGTAATAAGCCAGTGTCGCCTCATCGCAGGTCTGAATAAAGCAGTTATCGGAAAGCCTGTCCGCGGTTCTCTCCACTTCCTCTGCCGCTTCTCCTTCCGCTTCCATAATCTCCTGGAATTCCAAGATCGGTCTGAAATATTCAGGCAAAATTTCCATCAAATCAACTGCCACTTATCACCACCTCCCCCAGCTTCGGAATCTGCTGCAGTTCTGCCGTTTCCGTCAAAATCAAATCCTTTCTAGAGCCGTTGAGCATCACATTGGATACATTGACCGCCTCGGGAATGGCAAGGATTGCTGCAATAATACGGGCAATGTAAATTGCTACCGGATACTCTACCTTTCTGGTTTTTAGCGGCGCCCCCCATTCCTCACACACGCTTTGTATGTATTCCTGAATCTTTTCCTCCACCTGGGACTGGTATGTAGAAGCTTCTGCTCCCGCCGAAAACTGAATTTCACAGGAAAAATTAAGAATCAATTCCTCTGCCGTTCCAATCGTCACCTGAGCGCCAATAGGAGCAATCCCATATCCGTTTTCTGATGGCTCTGAGCCCCCATCCTCCGGTGGACAGACCAGTTCCTGAACCTGTTTGATAAGTTCTGTTTCCGCCGGTTTTAAATCGCTGTTTAAGATACTGCATAAAACAGTGCCTCCGCCTTTCCAGATAGGATAAACCTGGACAGCTCCCACTCCTTCGATAGCCAGAATATGATTTCGATAGGAAGCAATATTTCCGCCAAAAGACGCCGCTTCAAAGGTTTCCATAAAGCGGCCGCGTAAAGAATCATCCTCTTCTTCCTCTGCTCCGGATATTATAATTTCCCCGATGAATGCAGAAGTCAGTCCAGGAATCGCAGTAATGGGCAAAATTGCTCCTGTATAGCTGTTTCCAATGATACCTGGAGTTGTGCAGGTCAACTGATAGATATACTCTGTTTTTTCATCCCGGTTCAGCACAGCTATCTGCTGTCCGCTGGTAAAAATGACTGAATTTGCACCGTTTATAGTCTTGAATGTGCTTCCCTCTGGAATCGTCCTGGCAAAAGTTCCCTGGCGGACCGCTGCGACTGCCTGCTTACGAAAAATCCCCCGTTCCTCACAGATATAATCCAGAGCCTGTCCCACCGCAGTTTCAGCGTAAGCATTCTGCTGGATTTTCGCAAGCAGCATATAAATCCCTTCCAGATACCACGCCACCGGTCCTACTGCCGTCTGAATGATACTTCCCTGTCTGGTATCAATGGTTTTTGGAACCTGGGAAAGCATCTCCTTCTGGATCTGCTCTCTGGTATATCCACTAAAATCAATCACATCCTCACCTCCTCTGAAAACGTCCCGAATACGGTAATTACATCAAAGGAAACTGCCATTTCGCCTCCGCCCAGATCTGAAAATACAAAATTGTCCGCTGATAAAATACGCTTATCTACGGAAAATGCCTCTCGAATCCTCCTGGGAAGCTCGCTCACAATGTAGTCAGATTCTTCCCCAGGCAAATCCTCCAGTTCACAGCCAAAATTGCTGTTATAAATCTGCCAGCGATATCTTTCATTGGCAAGAATAATCTCCACCGCCTGCCGCATCGCCGGAAGCCCCGCATCCATTCCTGCAATCTGTTTCGATGTCCAGTCAATCAAAAACGTATTAGTCGGAAGTTCCGTATAAGTCAGCTCCGTTGACAGTTCCACATGTTTTGGTAATGTTGCCATATGTCCCTCACAATCTCGATAGGATCACATACTTCTGCCCTTTCATAACCCGGAGCATCAGTACCTTATCTCCTGCTTTTAACGCTTCCTGAATTATCATTGTTACTGTTCCGCCTTCTCCTCCCTGCACTGGCGCCGTCACACTTTTCGGTTTTACTGCATCCGTCAGCAGAAGGGCCTGTTCCGGAATGGGAGGCACAGACACGTCCAGCTGTACCGATAACGGTGCCCCTGACAAGACGGTTCCTGTTGCCATGTCTGCCAGCTTCATCGCCTTGATACTTTGCTGAATCGCCAGCTGAAATGCACCTAATAACTCTACCTCAGACAAGATTCATCCCTCCCAACTGTCCAAAATCTTTCACCTCAATGTTCATTGTATGGGTATCCGCTTCAAACTTGTGCGTCACTTTTTCAGTCAGAAGAAGCCGCGAAATCTGAAGATCATTGACTGCGCCTATCCGTACTGGCACAATCGTACCGGCGCGGATTTCCTTTACCCCTACCGCCTCAAAGCTCACTGTCTGCAGCACTCGGTTATAGTAGGCCAGATAAGTCTGGCACAGCTGATCAATCTGTGCTTCATTCATATTTTCATCTACTTCATCGTAATACTGCAAAAGCCCCCACTTCTTAATGGTTTCCGTATCCTCGTGCAGGTACACGTCAGCCTTTCCGGTTTCACTGTTGGCTTTGACCAGTTTCACCCGGTTATAGGTGTCTGAGTCGATATCTTTTTTATAGGTATACTCCGTCATCAGACTGCTGTCTCCGATGAGCGTATTGACATACATGTTTTTAGCTTCCCGCAGCGTCAAAGCGCCATTGTCATCGTAAAAGTTAAAAATCCTCCCTGTTCGGTAAATCGTTTCTGCCAGGGCGTCAAAAATAATATCCAGGCAGCTCTCGTTTTCCTTAATCAGACAGGGAAACGCATAGCCGGTATCTTCCAGGGTGCCACAGGTTAAGTTAAAATCAGCGGCTATCTGCTGGATCATCTGCCCCAAAGTCATAGCCTCAAATACATAGCTTGCATTAGCCTTCAGGTATCGGAGCTGATCATAAGCAGTGCAGGTAATTTCCCCATCCTGATTCTGCTCAATAGTAAAAACATAACCTTTAAATAAAGGCACACCGCCCACAGCAAAGGACACATGATTTCCTGCCTCTATACCGCATACTCCCTGCTGGATACAGGTAAACGTAAATTTAGCCGGACTGTCCAGCCGCTGTGTCACCAGCTCTGCCTCTGTCGTTAAATCTGCATATTCTGTTATTCCGGCATCCGATTGAATTCTCAAAGACATATCCATTTTTGTCACCCCGTAATCTGAATCTGGCTCTCCTGAAGCCATCCATAGGAACCGATATGAATCGGGTAAGGATTGCCAGGAACAATCCTTGTAACCGTCGTGCTCAGATTATTCGCAGTTCCAAAAGGCTTGCTTCCATAGCTGTCATACCAGTACTTCCCATTGGCTGTCACAGAAGCTCCTACCCGCAGGCTGGGCGTTTCCACAGGACGTTCCGGCTCCGAAGAGGCTGCTGCTTCTGTGTCTCCCTGCCCAGTGGAGGCAATCACCAGTGTCTCCGGAGAATAATCCCGATACTCCGTCAATTCGATGGAATAATACATATCCCCCGGCTCCCCGCCTTTATCTATCGTTTTAAACTCCGATACAATACAGCGCATATTCGTGTCGTAAATGCCAGAGCGCGAAATAATCAGACGGCATTTCGTTTTCTTCTTCAGGGCCTCTGAAAAATACTGCTCATAATCTTCCGGTTCTCTGGCTTTACTGTTCACATACGGCTCATCGCCTGCTGGAAAAAAAGATTCCCAGGAAACAATCCTTAATGATGGCTTCCTGGGAACTACGATTTCCCCCTTTCCCAGCACGGCATATGTTTTGTGATTCGTCGGATACTGAATTTCCAGCTCCTCCGGGTTGACCGGAATCTTCACTTTTCTGCTGCCAAATTTCAAATAAATCGAGCAGCCGTTTTCAATTCTTCCCATTGCCCCCTCCTATCTATGCGAGACTGCCGTACTGCTGGCCATCTGCTCAATCAGCATCCTCCGGATCCGGTCCGCCACATCCTCGGCAGTCAGATTTTTGCTGGAACCAGACGGAAGCGTAACAGAAATATTAGGAGCCAGGGTTTTCAGCTCAACCTGGTTCATATACCGCCGCTCAGCCATATCCCGGTACAGTTTCAAATCCTCGTCCGCAAGATTGACGCTGCCTTCCACATTTTTTACGTTTCCAACACTTCCAACCTTTCCAATATCCATTGAGTCCCCAGACGGAACAGAAAAGCTTCCACTTCCCAGTCCCCCCAGACCTCCTGTCAAATCCTCCAGATTCAGACTGAGATTATCCAGCTTCGAGCCGAGATTAGAGCCATACTGCCCCCATTCCTGCGAAGTTCCGTACACATCGAGTGTTGACATGCGCTTAATCTGAACGGCATTTTCTCCGAAGTTTTCATCTACCCAGCCTGACACTTTGTCGCGAAAACCGGCCACTGCTCCCGATAAATCACTTTCCAAAAGCGCGTCAATCGCTCCAGCCACCGTTTCCACCATCCCCAAGATAGAATCGAACACTTCAGCAAACAGCCGGACGGTAGCGCCTAGAGGAGCATTCCATACATTTGCAAAAAATTCTGCAAAAGCTGCAATCACATTCCAGAGAGTAGCAAATACGTTGTATCCCACTGCGTAAATCATGCCGAAAACCTGGCCGACCCATCCGCCAACCTCCTGCATCCCGATGCCGAACTGCTGGGCTGCAATCATAGCCGCTGCCAGTACCATTACAAGAAGCAAAATCGGCAGATGCGCAAGCATCCATGCTCCCGCTGACGCCAGCGCTCCGGCAACACTAAATCCAGCAGCCATTACCGATTGAATCTTTACGAAAGCCAAAGCCGCTCCAATCGCAGCCAGAATTGGAATAATGAAATCCAGATTATCAACAACCCAAACAGCCCCCTGCCCGATGGCTGACAAAGCGTCAACACCTATCTGGGCAAGCAGAGAAAACAGGTTGATCATCTGGCGCAGGACTCTCTGCCCATCTGCAGAGTTAATAAAGTCACTCCATTCTGATGCAGCACCCTGAAGGCTGTGCTGGACTTCGTTCTGGAGCTGTGTCATAGCCTGGGACAGTGTCATGGGCATACTTTGAAATTGTTCATTGATTTCGTCCGCTGATGCAAGCATCGCATTTTTGACAACTTCCGCCGTTACCATTCCATCCTCCGCATACTGCTTAATGGAGCCGGAGGCCCATCCCATGTACTGTTCGATGTTCCTGGCGATTCCAGGCGCAGCATCCAGAATAGAGTTGAGCTCTTCCCCGCGAAGCGCCCCGCTGGCCATCGCCTGCGTCAGCTGCACCATCGCTCCCTCCATTGCAGCCGCGCTTCCCCCGCTTACCGCAAACTGCTTATTGACTGATTCCATAAAGGCAATCAGCTCCTGATTGGAGCTAAACGCGTTCCCGGCATTCAGACCCATCTTTGCAACCGCATCCGCGGTAGACGTATAAGAAGCCCGGGAACGCTGGGCAGACTGATAAATCATTTCATTCAGCTGCGCCGTATCCTGCAGGCCGTCATTCATCAAGTTAAGCCTTGCCATGATCTGCGTCTGCGTATCAGAAAAGTCCAAAAAAGACCTGACTAACATGGTTGCTCCGGTTGCTGCTGCAATATTCCGAAACGTGGATAAAAGCTGTCTGGCCGAACGATTCGTTCGCTCCACTTCTTTCTGATGCCGCTTCTGATTCTGGATAGTTTTAAGCATATCCTGATTCTGCTTTTGTAACTGTCCCCCCAGTTCCCGGATCGATCCGATGACAGCTCCTGCCGATTTTCCCATTGCTCTGGTCAGGTTTTTGTCCAACATCTGCGTTGTCTGTACTGCCTGATTTCCTAAAGCAATGAACGTGTGGAAGGAGGCAGAAAACTGATCGGTCAATGTCAATGTCTCATTGATTTTTCCCATTTACTTTTTCCTAACCTCCCGCATCTCTTTTTGAAGCAGCTCCCACATAAAAAGTTTTTCTTTCAGCGGTATCTTCAAGACCTCAGAGGGAATAACGCCGTGATTGCAAAGCATATACTGGCACAGCCTTGAATCCAGCGTATTCCCGGCAGCTAGTTTTTTGCCTCATCCTCCAGCTCATCCAGCTCGCTCTCTTCTGTCACCAGTTCATTCAATTCCTTGATTGCATTCACCAGGCGGTTATATTCTCCAACCGTCAGCATACGTCCAGGAACCTCCAGAGGATCCATTGTCTTATAGTAGGCGCAAATCTCGGAATCCTGAAAATCCGGACTCACCACACAGGCCTGCACCAGAAGCTTTCCATATTTGTCGGAATCCAGTTCCTGAACGATCTGTCCATTCAGTTTTGTTTTCTTTGTGGCCCGCTTTAACAATTTCCCATTGGTCTCCTGATCAATGACACGGATCACAAAAGGAACCGGCTTCCCGTCCGGTCCCTTCGCTCTTTTCGTGATAATCACAGACTTTGTTTCCTCCATTACCGGTGGCAGTAAAAACGCTTTAATATCTCCCATTATATCCTCCTTCTTATCCCAGCTGAGCCGGGGCATCATTAAAATAATTCAGCACTTCAATTCCTGTGTAAGAAAAGCTGACTTCCATCTCGAGAAAATCCGCTTCCGCATCCAGAATAGCGATTGGCAGCTTCTGAAGCTTTACATTATAAAATGCAACCGTCTGCGTCCCCACGCTTGTAGACGGGTCGTCATTGGTGACCTGAAGCGTAAAGTATGGAAGCTTTCCTGTTTTTAAATACTCCTGAAGAATTCTCAGGAAATGAGGAGTTCCATAGTAAATCGTCATCGAACCAGTCAGAGAAACTCCTGTCGTTTTTTTCTGTACCAGTCTTGTCCCAACCACCTTAAAATCAGATTCCTGGAACTCCGCATCAGACTGGAATTTCTTCAGGCTGAACATCTCTATATTTCTTCCATTTAAGGTCATAAAGGCCTTACCCTCTTTTCCGTTGAGGGCATCCCGTTCCAGCAAAAACATGCTCTTCCTCCTTAATCGTTCTCAGTGTTTGCAGATACATTGACGGTCATATAGATTTTCTCTACCGCATCTACAGGCTGAATCGCCGCCGTAATAACTACGGAGTCTACTGTTTTCCCAGCAGATACCGTCACATCCTCCGCTGTAAAATTCTTAATTCCGTTGTTCGCCTGTATTTCGTTTAAATAGCCAACAATCCAGCTTTTTAACAGGCTGCGGCCTGTCTCGTTATTATCTACCTTTCCGATGTAATACAGGCTGAACTGCCGGTATACATCATTGCAGAACTGCATCAAGACCCGCATTACCCTGTTTTTGGAAAATTCCTCTCCTTTGTCAGGTGTAAAGGTTGTCAGTGTGTTAATGTCTGTGCAGACCTTCACACTTCCAAAGGTATCAATAAAGCATAGATATCCGTCCTGTACTGCCTTGGATGCCTGCTGCTCCGTCAGCTTGGGACTGGCTTCTAAAGCTCCCAAATACTGGGCATAGGTCAAAGACTGATAGTACATCGCCCCTGCCTCTGCTCCTCCGACCCACCAGGTGGTCTGCTGAGGCGTGAGAACAGTGCCGTTTTCCAGCTTCACGCCGTTTTTCAGCGCAATGACGTACTCACTGTTGCACCCTGCCGCGGTTTCTCCTGCCATGACTGCCTGACATTTCTGTCCGATATGTTCCGATACCCGCTTCACGAATGTGGCAAAGGCCTGGATCGTAGCGGTATCAGTTCCGTCATAAACCAGGATGTCAAACTGATACGGCTCAAGGGCAGTCAGAAAGTCTGCATAGTCTCCTGCTGCCACCGTCGGATCCTTTCCAGAAGAAAGCGCCTGTCCTGCCGTCTCTGTAATCGTCGTTCCGGAGCCGGAAAAAGTTACCCAGGCATTTTCTTTCAGCTGGGATAAATCCTGAACGCTCTGTTCGTCTATCACGGATCCGTCAATGACGGTCTCCACATCATAGGTTCCATCCGCCTCCACCTGCTCCTGAATAACGATAGTAATATCATTCCCCCTGGCTCCCTCATACTGTGCTGTTACAGTTAAAGCTCCAATCTCCGCAGATGCCTTCGCTCCCCCTGTTCCTTTCGGGCGATAAAGCAGGATCTTTCCCGGCCCCGCGGTGGTATCGCTGCCTTTCATCATCTCACGCAAAAACATAGCCTTTTCTGATGCGATATCATAGCCGATAAATGGGCGCACATTCTGCCCCGGCGTGATTTCCTGAATCACATTTGACGGCCCCCAGGATAGTGGTTCCGCAATTGCCACCACGCGATTCCCGATATTCGGGGCCACGCTGCCCTGTGATTTTACATTCATGTACACACCAGGGAGCTGTTTATTCTGGCTTGTCCATATGCCTCCTGCCATTGTGTTTACCTCTCTTTCATAATTTTTTGTATAAAAAGAACGCCCCTCCGAAGAAGGACGCTCTGATTATTGTTATGCTGTTGTTTTTGCTGCTTTTAATCCCTGCTCATAGCCGTATTGAAAAGCCTGATGGAATAAATCCTCTTGTATAGCAGATATATAATCATCCAGTGAGTGTACATGGGCTTTATATGCTTTTCTCACTTCATCCGCTGCGCTTTTCTGAATATCTTCCAGAAAAATAGTGTAGTATTCGCTGAGTTGCTGTTTATCCATTTTACGCCACCTCCTGATAACAAACCCGGCACTTATTGACACTGCCATTTGCAAGCCGAAGCTCTATCAATGAAGGGTAGCCATTCTCTTCCAGCCACTCCTTTACTTTTTCGAGTACGCTATCCTTATATTGAACCGTTACGCCGTCGTGACCGTTCCTGCTGTACGCGGTTCTAACAATCTCATCTGTAAATAGATCCAGCTTCTGGATGATGGCGCTCACTGCCTTATCGTGTGGCCTGCCGGATTCAGAATAAATACCCAGCTCCTTTGCAATACTGGTACAGTCCCAGAGCTTCGGAACGTCAGAAATCAAAGGAGCATTAACCGGATAACCAGAGTCAGAATAAATCCGGACTACCTCGGCGGCTATGTATTTGGAATCTACCCCAGCGTCATGGAGAGCTTCTTTAATATTCTTTACCATCATATTGACGGAAGGAAGTTTTTCTTTCTTAGGTTTGTCTGGTTTCTGTTTCTGCAAAATACCCTCTCGAATAGTTTCCTCCATATCGTGAAAGCGATTGATATAGCGGGCGGTAAACTCTGTTCCTTTAATTCCAGTCAACTTGTGTGCGATAAACTCACAGCCTTTCTTGGTGATGTCATAACATGGACGTTTTTCTCCTTTTCCATCTTTGTATGTGTTTTCTCTGAAAAAATCGACGGGCTCAATTTTGAGCTGGTTAAGTTCAGATACATAAGAACGCACATCTCTCATCAAATTCTTATGTTCCTTGCCCACCATCTCCGCTACTTCACGACTGTCTAAGGTCTGTTCGATCTGTTTCTGCATATCTCTTCTCCTTTCAAATTTGACAATTTTAAGGAAATAGGTTACACTACAGATAGATGTAGGTTCACCTATATCCCATTCTTGAGTAAACACGTTGCTCGTCAAAGTTACCGTGTTTGCTCTTTTTTTGCTTTAAGCTCCTTTTTTACAAGTTCAACTATGATGTCTGTTACTGTTCGATCATGATTTAATGCATAAAGCCTTAACTGCTTATGTAAATCATCATCCATAGCAACTCCTATTCTCTTCATAAGCCCCTCCTTTCTAGTGCTTTTTGCACTAATTTATTTTGTATGATAGCACCAATTAGTGTTTTAGTCAATGCTTTTATTAAAATAATTGATTTTTATCACTATATGTGCAATAATTAGTGCAAGGAGGAACTATTATGGGATTTGGCTCTGTTTTAAAAAGTCTACTTTCAGAAAAAAATATGTCTATTAAAGACCTATCAGAAGTTACTGGTATTCCTTTGAATACCTTATACTCCATCACTAAACGGGATTCTGTAAATGTTCGCCCAGAAACCTTGGAAAAAATTGCTAATGCTTTGCAAATTACCAGCGATGAATTAATTCAAACTTTACGCCAAGAAATCGATAACACGCACAGGGAGTTAGAATTATTACAATATCGCCTATACGAAGCAGAGCGACTAAAGCAACGTGAAGCAAAATTACGAAAAAGCTTGTCTCAATGTCTAAGCGAATTAACCCACTATAGTTATTCTGATGAGGAAATAGGAATAATTATTGCAACTGCTATACTTCTCAAAGAGCCACCCACCACCGAGTAGATGGCTTTTTTCACGCCTACCTCGTGAAATCAAAAAGGCCCAGCTTTTCGCTGAACCATAATTTTTTAATATTTTCTTCTTTTTCCCTTGACTTACACGTTACAACGTGGTATAATTATATTATCAAAACGAAAGGAGGTACGCCGATGGGTAAGAAACATAAGAAAAAAGAGAACTTGTTCAACCAAGTCATCAAAGCAATGGTTGCCGCCGCCGCTCTGATAACTTCTATCGCTCAGTTGATACAAGCTCTCAAGTAGGAACGCTGGGGAGAGAAATCTCCCCTCTTCCTTAAAAGTATTTTACCATATCGGCTCATTCAAATCAATGAAATTTGATACCTTGCTGCTTATGTTTTCTATCATTTATGCTTTAGGAACAGAGTGGTCCATTCCGTCCTGTATCATAGTTATCTGTTTTTCAGGATACTGCCTCTCTGTGACTTTACCTAAAATCTGGAGGTTATGCCATGAACTTAAAAAAAATCAGGAATGAAAAATCATTAAGCATTCGCGCCCTGTCTGAACTGGCTGATGTTCCCAAGCGTACTATTGAGGACATTGAACGGTTTGACCGCTGTAAGGTAGACACCGCTATCAAGCTGGCTGACGCGCTTCAGGTCACGCTTGATGAGCTGTGCCGTTCCACAAAATAGCATTGGTTACAGAAGAGGCTTAAGCGCCTGCTCCAGGGCCGCTTTTGCCTCTTCTACGCTGTATTCCGGTTCTTTCAAAATCACCCTGGCAAAGTCTGGCTGGTATCCGGATAAAGCTTTGCTTTTCAGCAGCTTCTCCGTCGGATACCGCTTGATTTCCTGTATCTTCTTTTCTTTATTTGATTTTGACATGATTCTCCTCCACCCCCTGCATTTGATTTTCCTTTATCGGCGCCGACACATGCGGCCGGACATGGAATTTATAGTGAAGTTCCTGATCTTCCACCGACGCCTCTCTCTCATATGTGTGAAGCCAGGCAGAGCTTCCGCTTTCATCGTAATACAAAAATTTGTCCAGGCTCTGGTCTAAAAATTCCTGTACCGCCTGGACTTCTGCATTTCCATTGACAACGTTTCTCTGCTGCACAAATACAAGATCCAGCCCTAAATCCCGCAGAAACCGGCCCCCTATTCCATCTTCAATACTGGACGGCATCAGGAAAATAAAAAAACACGGGAATTCCGTCCCCTGCTGATTCGGGCTTGTGTACACTGGCCGGTCCGGATACCCCGTCTTCAAAACACCGGCCAGACTGTTGAGTAAATTCTGTATGGTAAACTTCATCGAAACCGCTCCCTCACTCGTTTATCCAGCTCAGAACGCACCACAGAACGATACTTTCCGACTGCCTTCTCTTTCATATAAAGGCCAGGGACGTAGGTGGTTTTGGTTCCTACCATGATACCGCCGCTTCCGTCTGGGCTTTCCTCCAGAAGAGGACCGTTCTTAATCAGCCCTGGAACAAAATGCCTGTCTACCCGATGTCCATCATTGACGTAGGACGCATACTGCATATCGTTTGCCAGAACCGTTCGGACGCTGCCACCAGAATACACTGGTTTCGTAATACTATCCGTTCCCCAGTGCTGGGCCATCTGTCCGCTTCTGGTATTCGTACCGGCAATCGCCGCCCCGCCGTTTGGCGGCGTATGCTCAGTTGCCACCCTCACTGCCTCGATAGTGGCCCCCTCTGCCACCTCCATCATAATTTTCGGCACATCTTCCCCAGCCCTGCGCAGTTCCGCCAAGCGCTTTCTTATCTGGCTGCCAAAGCTTGACATCCTGTCACCTCACAATCTCCTGCATAAACAGGCCGATCTCCTGATGTTCCAGTCCTGTCATGGCTCCGCCCACCGGATCATAGTATTTCTGCGGCTTTCCTGCAAAGTACCGCTCCGGCTCCCCCTCCATGCCGAGCGCACCGCCCCGTACAATCAGCAGTTCATCCCCTGCCCTTATATCTTCCTCCAGGCTGCAGGCCAGCTTCTCAGACGCCTGAACCTGAGCAGCAGTGTCTCTCATGGAAGGACTGCTTTTCTGACTATTGTATATACGACAGGGAATGCCTTTTCCTACTTGTTTTCTTTCCTGAGCGGTAATATTGCCATTCTCCACATTCACCACCCGGTACACATCCACTGTATCCGTGTACCAATCTGAAAAAATCGGATTATCAAATATCACACCAGCATCCCTCCCATTCCTACCTGCCTCGCCATTGTCACCAGCTGCTGGCCATACTGGGTTGCATTCCAGGTTCCCCATTTCTCTGTTCCGGCTGTCACGGCGCTGTTGTCGTAGCTGAGCGTAGTATCCCCCATTGCAGCTTCTTTGACCATTCCCACCTGGGACGCCTTTCCAGCCGCCTGGGCGGCGTTTCTGGAGCCAGGGGCGTAGGTTTTCAGATACAGCGCAGAAAAATGAGCCACATAAAGCCCTGCTGCATAACGCCAGAGGCTTCCCCACCTGGAGGGAAGCACACTGTCGTTTGCCTGTGCTATGAATGTCTGAAGCATGGTCTCTGGAAGCAGAAATTTTACAGGTTCCTCATCGCTTCCCATCTGAGTGTAAATCTGGCAAAACTGCGGAAAATCCTCCCGAAACATCTCTTTTGAATACGTTCCACACTCCCCAGGCTGCGGCACGTTGGCCGCCGTCCCTCTGGCTGCCTGAAAATATGGAACCATCGGATTAAAACTGCCATATGGCTGCATAGGAGCACCCCCTATCTTCTGGAGCGTTTCGGTTTTTCTTCCTGCTCAGGCTCCTTGGCCGATTTATTTTCTCCGTCTGACACACCTTCCTCATCTGATGTCTTTTCGGCCTGGGCATCTGGCCGAAGGTCACATTTCTCTTCTTTTTCCTGGGCCTTCTGCTCTGCCTGATACAGATCCTTATCCTTCCCTGTAGAAGGGGTAGCTACAAATCCACCTTTCATTGCCCCCTGAATGACTGTACTCTCAAATACATCCTGAGGAATATCTCCCACAAAATCCCTTTTCACCAAATAAGACGAGCCGTCAGCCCGTCTTACCAGAAAATTGCGTGAATATTACGGTTCAAATGTACCCCTGTTCCGAAGGAACGGATACCGGCAGTCC
>OBYG01001005.1_pt1 | contig 14274 bp, 10 predicted proteins | sample 1538201 | NCBI WGS metagenome assembly OBYG01 (sample SAMEA2580177, study PRJEB22360) | human gut metagenome | biome: human gut; feature: human-associated habitat; material: faeces | place: Denmark | collected 2008/2010 | reverse complement strand
CAGCAATGATACATGTGCGTGTCACCCTGCCTGCCATGGACGCAGCCGATGCGGCTCAGGAAAATCCGTAACAGAAAGGAAGAAACCTTTATGGCATTTCAGGCTGTTTATGTCCCCATTGGTGTAGGAACCTATCATATGGAAACGGCAAACGAGTACTTCCATCGTTCGATGGAGGCACTGAAAGAGCTGTGTCCAGAGATCGTCTGCCCGGAGAGTATCCTGCTTACTACGGATGCAGCAGCACAGTATCTGCAGCCGCTGCATCCAGACCTGATCATCCTGCAAAATATCACCTTTGCCAATGCGGCTTATGCCAGCGAGGTGCTGCGCCGCTTTGATTGCCCGCTGGTGCTGTGGACTCTCCGGGAGCCTGTGATCGATGGTGGCCGGCTGAGGCTGAATTCACTTACCGGCGCATACTCTGCGGCGAATGCTATCCATGCCTTCCGAAAGGACGGTCAGTTTGAGTATGTTTTTGGTATGCCGGAGGAATCTGGTGTAAAGGCAGAACTTGGGGCTAGTATTCGGGCAGCGCAGACCCTATGCGCACTGCACAGCCTTAAAATGGCGGCTATTGGACATACTCCGCAGGGATTTGGATTTGGACGTGCGCTGGATGCAGAGATGATGAGCACATTCGGTGTTACTCTGGACAGCATTGAGGCGCGGGAGCTGATCAATAAGGCCAAAGGCTATACGCAGCAGGACTGTGAGACAGAGCTGGCAGAAGCTCGTCGGGTGCTGGTGGGGCTGGATGCAACTCCGGAGCAGAATGTTATCGACTTTGCACGGCTGTATAAAGCATATAAGGAGTATATCCAGGCGAACGGCATTGGAGCCATTGCATCTCGCTGCTGGCCGGACTTCTTTACAGAGTATGGAACTCCTGTCTGCTCGGTATTGTCGCTGTTGAATGCAAACGGCATCGTGGCTAGCTGCGAAGTAGATGCGTATGGTGCGCTGTCTATGTATGTCGGACAGCAGCTTACTGGCCGGCCGTCCTTCTTTGGCGATCCGGTTGCAATGGATGAAAACGAAGGTACGATCACGTATTGGCATTGCGGTATGGCGGCCTGCTCTTTGGCACGTCAGGACACCGGCGCTCAGGTTGGAGTACATCCGAACCGAAAGATCGGCCCGGTCATGGATTTTGGATGCCAGGCGAAAATTGGCGCAACGCTGTTCCGGATCGGTCGTAAAACAGATGGCAGCTTCCGTTTCTTTATTGCAGAATGTGATGTGCTGGATAAACCCAAGCAGTTCTGCGGTGCATCCGTAGTGGTAAAGACCAAGGCTCCAGCACAGAAGGTGGTATTTGAGACCATTCAAGGTGGATGGGAGCCGCATTATGTGGTGATCTACGGAAGCGTAGCAGAGGAGCTGGAAAAACTGGGCCATATGGTGGGTGCAGAGATCTGGCGCTACTGAGCTTCCAGGAAACAAAAACAATATTGTGTCTGAATTTGCCTGCGCTGACTAAAGCTTGTGCTTTGGTGGGCGCAGGCAAAACTGATTGACGCACCCCTTAAAAATCGTTATACTTTTGGTAGGGTGTTTCATAAAGGATGCCTCCATCTATATTACTCGGGCAGGCGGGAAAAATACGCTCGCTGGACTCAGGGGGAAAGGTCGTCACACGTGGAAAAAGCAGGAATCAACCTAGAAAACGTCAAGCGCAACAACCGTAGTGCCATCCTGAAGCTGCTCAATGCTAGGGGGTCCATGTCACGTAAGGATATTGCCGCTGCGCTGGGGCTTACCCCTGCCACGGTTACTTTGATCAGCAATGAACTGCTGGCGGCCGGTGTGCTGCATGAGCTGGGAGAAATGCAGGAGTCTCCTCGTGCAGGGCGCAAAAAGATCCTCTTGGGCATAAACTATAAGTGTCGAAATGTGCTGTGCATCAGTATTGAGGCGGACCGAACCTGCCTTACTGTCAGTGATCTGCATGGAGATGTGATCGCAAAACGCAAAGTGTGTACAGATACCGCTATGGAACCGGAACAGTTCTTGCACCAAATTGCGGATGAAAGCCGTATTTTAATGTGGGAACATAATATTCTGAAAGACAGTATCTTGGGTGTGGGTGTGTCGGTGCCGGGTCCAGTAGACCGAAAAACTGGACTGAGTCGGTCGGCATATCATGTCTGGGACAAGCCTGTACAGGTAAGCAGTATTCTGTTTGAGCTGCTGCATTATCCTGTGTATGTGAGCAATAATGTTATTGCCTTTGCAGAGGCTGGGCTTTTGTACGGCGAGGGACTGCGGGCAGAAAATGTTTTGTTTTTGAAGTGGGGGCCAGGCGTAGGATGTGCGCTGGTGCTGCGCAACGAAGTGTACGAGGGTGTGAGCCGTAAGGCGGCGGAGATCGGCCATGTTCGAGTGCAGAAAAACGGCAGCCCATGCCGTTGTGGACGGCGAGGATGTTTGGAAACGGTAGCGTCTGCTCAGGCCGTTGCCCAAGCCGTGCAGGAGATCTGTACTCCGGAAAAAACTCCTCGTCTTTGGAGCTTCGTGCAGGGAGATCCAGAACGGATACAGGCGGCGAATATCAACCAGTGGATCAACTGTGGGGATGCGGCAATGTGGCAGGTGCTGGATGGCGTGATTGAAAAAATCACAGAAGTACTCAGTGGAGCAATGACGTTGTTTGCGCCCGATAAAGTGGTATTGTACGGCGAGATGTTTGAGCTGCCGGAGTTTCAGCAGCGTTTTTTACGCCAGTGCAGTCAATATGATCCCGCATATAACAGCAGTATGATCACAATGTCGTCTTTGCGGGATAAACTGGATTACATCGGACCGATGGCGGTGGTTGCGAATGAACTGTTCTTTTCTGGCCGTGCAGCAGTAAGTGCGCTGCGTAGTCGGCAGGAGACCGGAGATTGACCCGCATAACAGAGAACCAAAAGAACCGGGCGGACAGCATTGCTTGTCGGCCCGGTTCTGATAAAAGGAAAGGGAATCAAACCATGCCCAAGTACATTATCTCCCTGGATCAGGGAACCACCAGCTCCCGCTGCATTCTATTTGACCAGCAGGGCAATATTTGCAGTGCAGCGCAGAAGGAGTTTACGCAGATCTATCCGCAGCCGGGCTGGGTGGAGCACGATCCAATGGAGATCTGGTCCACACAGCTTTCGGTGACTATGGAAGCCATGGGAAAGCTGGGGGCGCATTATAGCGATATTGCGGCCATAGGCATCACCAACCAGCGGGAGACAACGATCGTCTGGGATCGGGAGACTGGCAAGCCGGTGTACAATGCGATCGTTTGGCAGTGCCGCCGCACGGCAGACCGGATCGAAGATCTGCGCCGGGACGGTATGCAGGAAAAGATCATGGAGCGTACCGGTCTGATCCCGGATGCTTACTATTCCGGCAGCAAGCTGGAATGGATCCTGAACCATGTGGAAGGGGTGCGGGAGCGGGCACAGCGGGGAGAACTGCTGTTTGGTACTGTGGACAGCTGGCTGATCTGGAACTTGACAAAGGGGGCTGTACACGTCACAGACTACACCAATGCCTCCCGCACGATGCTGTTTGATATCCACAAAATGCAGTGGGACCAGGAGATCCTGGATCACTTCGGGATTCCGCGCAGTATGCTGCCCCAGGTGCGCCCCTCCAGCTGTATCTATGGATATACCTCTTCGGATGTGATGGGTGGGCGTATCCCCATTGCAGGGGCCGCAGGCGACCAGCAGGCGGCGCTGTTCGGGCAATGCTGCTTTGCCCCCGGACAGATGAAAAACACCTATGGTACCGGCGGCTTTTTGCTGATGAACACCGGAGAGCAGGCGGTTCGGTCGGAAAATGGGCTGATCACGACCATTGCCGCCAGTGTGGGGCCGGTGCAGTACGCACTGGAAGGCAGCGTGTTTGTCTCCGGTGCAGCCATCCAGTGGCTGCGGGACGAGATGCGCATGATCCGCACGTCAGCGCAGACGGAGGAGTACTGCCTGCACTGCAAGGACACCGGCGGCGTTTACATCGTACCGGCCTTTGCGGGGCTGGGCGCACCCTACTGGGAGCAGTATGCCCGCGGCACCATAGTAGGCGTTACCCGTGGCACCAGCAAGGAACAGTTCATCCGGGCTACGGTGGAATCGATGGCTTATCAGGCGTATGATGTGATCGAAGCGATGAAGCGGGATTCCAGCCTGGATGTGGTGGAGCTGCGGGTGGATGGCGGCGCCAGTGCGAATAATTTCCTGATGCAGTTCCAGGCGGATCTGCTGCAGGCAGACATTGTGCGGCCCTGCTGCATTGAAACAACGGCACTGGGAGCCGCATACCTGGCGGGCTTGGCAGTAGGCTACTGGGAGAGCCTGGAGGAGGTCTGCGCTAACGGGAAGATCGAGCGTCGCTTTACCGGCCAGATGCCCCCGGAACAGCGCCAGCAGCTGCTGCGTGGCTGGAAACGTGCCGTGGCCGCCGCTGTGGCCTGGGCAAAGGCGTAAGAGGGGATAGGGCTTCTTCCGGCGTTGCCGCTCTTTGAGTGGGTGCATGAAGAACAGCCCCTTTCGTTTCGCTTCAACTAAACAGCCGTCCCCTTTTGAAAGTACGTCGCTTTCAGCAGCTTGCAAGAAAACGCAAGGGGAACTTTGGTAAAAAGAGAGAGGGCTGGACGGTGCCAGCCCTCATGACAAGTTGTTCTATTAGGAAGGGATTACATATAGCTCTTGAATGGCTCTAGTACAGGCAACATATTGTTCGTTCAGTGTCATGCCTGAAAGAACAACAATCGCTTTTTCAAATTCAAGACCCTTTACATTTGCCACAGAGATAACATTATAAGCTCCCCGAACAATTTCTCGTTGCTCATCAAAGAAAACGACATCGTGGTCACAGAGAAAATCGTTGAGAATAAGAGGAGCACCGGATACAATGATTGCAACTCTATCATCTTGTGCAATTTCCAAATCTGGAATCATATCAACCCTTTTTTGCTTGCCGTTTAATCCAACGGCAAGCATTTCCATACTAAACTCTCGGTTAACATATTCCGTAATCTGACGTGCATTTCGATAGTTTTCTGATATAGTTGCCGGAGTACCAATACGGAGGTCTTTAGGTATCGAGGCAAGTTCGGAAATTCCTTTTTCACTGATGCATTGACTAAGATCTCCAAACAAATTAAAAACAGAGTTAGGATAAAGTTTTTGTACCAAACGAAGCTCATTGGGTGAAAGATCTTGAAATTCGTCTACAAAAATGTATTTTTTATCCAAAGACAAATCGCCCGCATAAGAGGACAGCAACTCAGTCATTGAAAATGCTTTTGACAGTGGAATTTCCGTTATAGAGTCATAAGATATAGTAACATTTAATAAATGAAGGATGCTATCCAAAAGATATGTATTCTTGTCTGGAGATTTTCGCTGCTGCTGAAGTCTCTTTTTCTCACGGAGCATTTTGTTATAGGTAGAAAAGAAAGTGAAGGGAGTTAACCCTACTTCATCAAGTGCATCTTCAGATTCTTCGTAGAGTTGGACCAGCTTTTCAAAAGAAGTTTCATAATCAAAGGTATCTCCGATGGATTTTTTTCGACAAACAATTTTTTCGGAAAGTAGATTCTCCAGTATAATCTTTTTGTATTCTAGGTGATCAAAATACATTGCCTGTTGGTCAAGAAATCCATCAAAGGCTACCGCTTCCTGTCGGGAAACCTTTTTCCATTCATTCAAAAGTTTACGCGCATCATCTCGTTTAAGATTTTCGGTAAGGAACAGTTGCAAAACTTGCAAGCACTGAGCCATACTAGTTGGAGTGAATTCTTGATGAGTCATTCCACGATTGAATTCATCACTAATGATTGAAGCGGAAACTTTTAAAGTATAGAAAAATTTTTGCTCAAAACGGGAATTTTCGTAATTCTGCAATTGGGGCACATCTTTCAAAAGATCGCCACGAAGCAGAAGTCGAATCAGCAGTTGAGCATTTTCATATCTCGGACGTTCGGAAATTCTTTTTTCAAGCATTGAATCCAAGTGTTCAAGATCTTGAACACTTGCTCTTTCAATTTCTTTAAGCGATGCGGTGTAAAGAGAGTTGAGTTGTCCGATTTTTTCAGGTTTCAAGGTGGATTGCTCTACATAGGAGTGGACAATTTCATCAAGTTGCTCTTGATAAGATTTTAAAGATCCACAATCTGATGAGCCACGATGCAAAATGTTGAATAAATCCAAACGCAAGGTATCAAGGTATGTTTTTTGGTAATAGGCTTTTGGGGTAATACCATCATCAATAACTTGAAACTCCTCATAAGGCAATTGAAGCTTGTTTAGAAGCTGCTTGCTTGCTGTCTCGTAAAATGACACCACTGTAAATTGTTTGACGGCCTCGATTTGAAGCAATCGTGAAAGCTCCTGGCTTTCTCTGCCAAGGATGTCGGTAGGTGAAAGAACAATTATATCTTCCATCTGAAGATCTTTATGGTTGTATTTCATATATCGGATTTTATGCATGAGGATCATGGTCTTGCCCGATCCAGCACATCCCAACACCAAAAGTGGAGTATCCATGTTAGATGTAATAATTCGATACTGGTTTTGTTGTATAGATTCAACAATATCATGGATTTTTTTGTTCTTTTGGTTAGCAGCAATAATTTGTGCAAGGTGTTGATCCGCAACTGTATTACTTTTGGTTTCTTTTTGATGAGCATTGTATAAATCAGTGTACCCTTGATAATCGCCATCGGAAATGTGAACGTCACGGACAAGTTCCAATTTTTTATCTTCATTACCAATGTACATCTGCCATTGATAATATAACGACGCTTGTTCGTCAGCCCAATCTGTAATCCATCCTGCAACTTGTTGTTTTCCTAGATACAACTCCGCATTATATTTATAGTCAACATGGCAGAAATAAGGCTTTCGGATGACCCTATTCACTTTTCGGTCGATTTGTCTCCGTGCCAATTCCATATCAGGCTCTGATCGTCTGGTTTGCAACAAACCAGAACGGCTATCATAATAGTAGCTCGTCTCCGGCTTGAAATACTGCATAATCTCATTTTCGACTTGTTTGCCATAGATTCTGCGAACCGCAACCTGGCACTTTGTTAGATATTGACGCTCCAATTTCTCTTGCTGAGCATCGGACGTAAGCTGCATATTTTTCCGCAGCGATGGTTTTAGCTCACCCTCAGCATTGTAGCCCTCAAAATTGTAACCATCGTGGTCATATCCATCGCAATTATAGCCAGCACGGTCAAAACCTGCTTTGTCATAGCCGTAAACATCAAATCCATTTTCATCGTATCCATCGCGATTATAGCCATTACGGTTATAACCATTTTGATCAAACCCATAAAAATTGTAACCATTGCGGTCATAACCAGCATGATTGAGCCCTGTTATGAAATGGTATCCTTCTCGATCATAACCATCGCTATCTAAACCATTCACGTTGTAACCGTCACGATCAAATCCTTTAAGGTTAAACCCGGTATAAATATGATATCCATCGACATCAAACAATTCGCGAGAATAGCCTTCAATGCTGAGCCCTTCTGAATTAAAGCCGTCACGGTAAAAGCCGAGAATATTTTTTTCATCCGAGTTCCAACCTGTGAAGCTAAAACCGTTTTGGTCATTACCATCACGATCGAAACCATACAAATCAAAACCGTCTGCGCCATAACCTTCACGATCCATGCCATTATGGTCAAACCCATTGCGGTTATACCCATCTTTATCATAACCGTTACGATCAAAACCATTGCGATCAAAACCAGCTCCGTTAAAGCCACTTCGGTCAAATCCCTCAATATCATATCCTCGGGCATTGAATCCGTCCTTATCGTAGCCATATTGATTGAACCCATCTTTATTGTAGCCCTGCCGATTGTAACCACTTTTATCATAGCCCTGCCGGTTATAGCCATCCTTATCAAGACCCGCACGATTAAAGCCCGTACGATCATATCCCAACGTATTATAGCCATTGTGGTCAAAACCGTCTTTATCGAAGCCAGAACGATTAAAACCATCTCGGTCATAACCGTCCTTATCGTATCCGTCTTTATCAAAGCCAGTAAGCTTATTAAACCCCTGACGATTCAATCCATTCCGATCATAGCCATCCCGGTCAAATCCCTCGCGGTTATAGCCCATACGGTCATAACCATCCTTATTGTAGCCGAAACGGTCAAATCCAAAGCGATCATAGAGAATTCTTGGCATAATTCCTCCAGTAGGACAAATCTTCCGAGTCATACGTATGATAAATGTATTCGTTAAAAAACCGTCCATTGTTATTAATGTAACAACAACAAAACGCCCAAAAGTATTTCTTGCTTATTCGTAATAATTATCTATATGATACCGCAGCTTCCGTAAAAATGCAACAAAACATATTAAATATGAAAAAACGACAGACACACCATCAACGGTGTGCCTGCCGTAATAAAAAGGTTAATCCTCCAGCCTACCATGGTCACAGGCGAGTGAGAGATAATACCCAATCTCACCGCTCAATACCATCTGTGCATACTCCAAGGGTTTGTTGCAGAGCAGCCAGTCCAGCTCTGCCCGCTGTGCCGGGGTGATGGCGTACTCGTCCTCAATAGTGATGCAGTCGATGGCAAGGACGGCTTCATCCTCGAATCGGGCTTCTATCCGGTTGGTGTCCATGTTGCAGCGGCAGGAAAACAGGTTGTTCATAAGAAAGCCTCCATGTTTTTCACATTTACTTCTTCTGCGGTGGAAAGTTCAGGCTGTTCGTTTGCAGATCCATAAATCTGCTTTGTGATGCAGCCCTTTATAAATCTACATCCATCCACCACACGCCCGATTCTTACACCAAAGCTAGAACAACGCTCTTTTTGCTCTGCACAAAATCCTGCATCGTTTGGCGTAAAATTGGCGTATGGCGCAATTTTCGCTGGAAATCCATCAAAAGAAAAAAGCCTGAAACTTCTCGGTACATCAAGAAGTTTCAGGCTTTTCTAATTGCAAATTGGAAATTTACTGCTCAATCGGCTTCATCGTCGGGAACAGCAGCACATCCCGGATGGAGGCGCTGTCGGTGAGCAGCATCACCAGGCGATCCACGCCAAAGCCCAGACCGCCCGTGGGGGGCAGGCCGTACTCCAGAGCGTTGATGTAGTCGTAATCCACCTGTGCCTTGCAGCCCGGCTCCAGAGCCTTGCGCTCGGCCACCTGGCGCTCAAAGCGGCCCTTCTGGTCGATGGGGTCATTCAGCTCGCTGAACGCATTGCCGTACTCGGTGCAGTCGATGAAATACTCAAACCGCTCGGTAAAGGCCGGCTCGTCCGGCTTGCGCTTGGCCAGGGGGCTGATCTCCACCGGGTAGTCATAGATAAAGGTGGGCTGGATCAGCTTATCCTCAACAAAGGCATCGAAGAACTCTGCCAGGATCGCACCCTTGGTGGGCACTTCCGGCAGATCCACCTTATGCTCCTTGGCGCAGGCAATGGCATCGGCGTCGGTCTTCCAGTCGTAGTAGTCTACGCCGGAATACTTCTTCACGGCCTCCACCATGGTCAGGCGCTCCCAGTGGCTCATATCGATCTGCTTGCCCTGATACGGGATCACCAGGCTGCCGCAGATCTTCAGGGCCAGGCGCTTATACAGCTCCTCCACCAGATCCATCATGCCATGGAAATCCGTAAAGGCCTGATACAGCTCAATGGTGGTGAACTCCGGGTTGTGCTTGGGGTCCATGCCCTCGTTGCGGAAGATGCGGCCCACCTCGTACACGCGATCCATGCCGCCCACGATCAGGCGCTTGAGGTACAGCTCGGTCTCGATGCGCAGCACCATGTCCATGTTCAGGGTGTTGTGGTGAGTGTAGAAGGGGCGTGCAGAAGCGCCGATCTCGAACGGGGTCAGGATGGGGGTGTCTACCTCCAAAAATCCCTTCTCGTCCAGGTAAGCGCGGATCTCCTTCAGGATGCGGCTGCGCTTGACAAAGGTATCCTTGACCTCGGGGTTTGCGATCAGGTCCACATAGCGCTGACGGTAGCGGGTCTCGGTATCGGTCAGGCCGTGGAACTTCTCCGGCAGCGGACGCAGGCTCTTGGCCAGCAGGGTGATCTCCTCCGCACGAACACTCAGCTCGCCGGTCTTGGTGCGGAACACCTCACCCTTTACGCCAATGATATCGCCCAGGTCCAGCTTTTTGAAGGAAGCGTATGCTTCCTCGCCCAGGTCGTCCCGGCGGACGTAGAGCTGGATATCCCCCTTATCATCCCGCAGGTGGGCAAAGCTGGCCTTGCCCATCACGCGCTTGGACATCATACGGCCAGCCAGGCAGACGATGCGGCCGGCATCGGTCTCGTTGGGCAGGTCGGCATACTCAGACTTCAGGTCAGCGGAGTAAGCGTCCTGGGGATACTTGGTCAAGGTAAACGGGTCGGCCCCGGCAGCGCACAGATCCGCCAGCTTCTGGCGGCGCACCTGCACCTGCTGGCTCTCGGTCAGGCCCGCGGCAGGGTTCTTCTTTTGTTCTTCCATTTCTTCCTCCCCTTTATATGCAGCGCTTAGTTGGAAGCGTGGGTGATGCTCAGCACCTTGTAAATGACGGTGTGTCCAGAGGGCAGCAGCACCTCGGCGGTAGCGCCCACAGCCTTGCCCATCAGAGCGTGGCCCACAGGGCTCTCATCGCTGATCTTGCCCTTCAGGGGGTCGGCCTCGGTGCGGCCCACGATATCGTAGTCCTCTGCCTCGTCCTCGCCCTCCATCTGGATGGTGACATGGGTGCCGATGGAGACACTATCCACGCTCAGCTCGCTCTCGTCGATGACGACCGCATTCTTGATCATCTGCTCCAGCTCGGTGATGCGGTTCTCCACCAGGCCCTGGGTGTTTTTTGCCTCGTCGTACTCGCTGTTCTCGGACAGGTCGCCGTGGCTGCGGGCTTCCTTGATCTCCTCAGCCAGCTCCTTGCGGCGGACCGTCTTGAGGTATTCCAGTTCTTCCTGCATAGCCTTGAGGCCGGCGGCGGACATCTTGATTTCTTGTGCCATAGAGTGGGTCTCTCCTTGTTTATTTGTTGGGTGCAGCCGCAAGGCGGCGCACGAATGCCATTTTGACTTTCTTATTATAATAGCAAGCCAGGGCAATGTCAACAAAAACAACCGTATAGCGGCGCAAAAGGGAGGGGGGATGCCCTTGGCGGCGGGAGCAGGACGGAAACTGCCCCTGTGTGTATAGGCTGTCCGGGGAGAGGATGCAAAAATACCCGGCGGGCACGCATCCTTTTTCTCCGATGGAGTTGGAGTAAAAACCAAGCGGAGCCGTCATTTTGCCCCTTGACCTTGCCAGCGGGGAGCGGTATAATGGGAACACAAAGGCGTATATTTATGCAAATAATGTGGATATATAGGGGGAATATGCAAATGGAACTGAAAAACCGCAGCTTTTTGAAGCTTTTGGACTATACCCCGGCGGAGATCGGGGCGCTGCTGGAACTGGCGGCAGACCTCAAGGCCAAGAAAAAAGCCGGCATCGCACATGACGGGCTGCGCGGCAAAAACATTGCCCTGATTTTTGAAAAGACCTCTACCCGCACCCGGTGCAGCTTTGAGGTGGCAGCGCATGACCTGGGGATGCAGGTCACCTATCTGGACCCTTCCGGCAGTCAGATCGGCAAAAAGGAGTCCATTGCGGATACTGCCCGGGTGCTGGGCCGGATGTTTGACGGCATCGAGTACCGGGGCTATGGGCAGGAGATCGTAGAGCAGCTGGCACAGTACGCCGGGGTCCCGGTGTGGAACGGCCTGACCAACGAGTTTCACCCCACCCAGATCCTGGCGGACTTTTTGACCATTCAGGAGCATTTTGGCCGCTTGCAGGGCATCCGGCTGGTGTATTTTGGGGATGCCCGCTACAATATGGGCAACAGCCTGATGGTGGGCTGTGCCAAGATGGGACTGCACTTTACCGCCTGTGCTCCCAAAGAGTACCAGCCGGACCCGGCTCTGGTGGCTCAGTGCCAGGCCATCGCCGCCCAGACCGGGGCCACCCTGACCTTTGAGACCGACCCCCAAAAAGCGGCCCAGGGTGCCGATGTGCTGTACACCGATGTGTGGGTCTCTATGGGCGAGCCGGTGGAGGTGTGGGCCCAGCGCATCCAGGACCTGGCGCCGTACCAGATCGATCAGACCCTGATGGAGCTTGCCGGGCCGCAGGCGGTGTTTATGCACTGCCTGCCCGCTTACCACGACCATAAGACCCAGGTGGGCCGGGAGATGGGCGAGCGCTTTGGCCGGGAAGCCATGGAGGTGACCGACCAGGTGTTTGAGGGGCCTCAGAGCATCGTGTTCGACGAAGCAGAAAACCGGATGCATACCATCAAAGCTGTAATGGCGGCGACGTTGGGCTATACCGGCTGAATAAAAACACTCCGGACAGTAGGATGTCCGGAGTGTTTTGTTTTTTATTTATGGGCCTGCCCTTTCCGGCAGGGGTTTTTAGGGGCTGCGGGTGCTCAGTCCGCCAGCAAACCGGCATCGGCCAGGCGGCGGCGCAGCACCGGACCCAGCACACAGGAGACACCCATCTTGGCCAGGTCAAACAGGATAAAGGGGTAGACGCATACCGCCAGTGCGTGGCCCAGGGTGCAGCCCATTTGGGCAATGAACCACAGAGTACCGAAGCCGTAGCACACCGCCGTGCCCAGCACCAGGCCCAGCCAGCCCCGGAAGGGGTGATAGCCGGTGCGCTCCAGCACCAATCCGGCAATCAGGGCCATGGGCACAAACCCTGCCAGATAGCCGCCCGTAGGCCCGGCCAGCTTAGCCAGTCCGCCGGCATAACCGGAGAATACCGGCAGCCCTACAGCGCCCAGCGCCAGGTAAACGGCCACGCTGACCGCACTCCACTTGGGCCCCAGCAGCCAGACGGCCAGAGCCACTGCAAAGTTGGTCAGAGAGATGGGCACCGCCCCAATGGGCAGCGACAAAGGCCCCAGCACGCACATTACAGCGGCCATCAATGCCGCCAGGGTCATGCGGTGGGTGTTCTGCTTAGAAAGATCCTTCATAATACATTCCTCCTGCGGGGTCGGCGTCCCAGCCTGCCCAGGGCGTGCCCCGGCCTATTATAATCCCGACGCAGGTGATCCGTCAACAAAAGAGGGGCAAATAGAAGCCGTTCCTGCCGGAAAAGGTTACAGTGCGGTTTCTGCGGTGCGCACCAGGTATTCCATGGCCTGGATCGGCCACTGCCCGGCGGCGGTCTCGCCGGTCAGCATCAGGCTGGCTGCGCCGTCCAGGGCCGCATTGTATACGTCCGATACTTCTGCCCGGGTGGGAACAGCACTGTGCTGCATGCTGTCCAGCAGCTGGGTCACCACCATAAAAGGCACCCCTGCGCTGCAGCAGATCTGAGTCAGCTGCTTTTGACAGGCGGGCAGCTCCCACAAAGGCATTGCGTTGCCCAGGTCGCCCCGTGCAATAACGATCTCATCCGCCAGGTCCAGAAACTGGGGCAGCGCCTGGACGCCCTCCAGGTTTTCGATCTTGGCAAAGACCCGGATCTCCGGCGCGCCTGCTTCAGCCAGAGCCTGGCGCAGGGTGCGCAGATCCTCGGCGCCCCGCACAAAGGGCAGCATGACCCCGGTCACCCCGCATTGCCGGGCAGCCCGAAGGTTTACCAGGTCTTCTGCGGTAAGGGTAGGGCAGTGGATGTCGGCCCCTGGTGCGGCGATGCTTTTGCGGCTTTGCAGGATGCCGCCCCGCAGCACCGTACAATCCAGCCCGGCGGGGTCCACTGCTTCTACCCGGAGCAGCAGCCGCCCATCGTCCAGCAGCAGCTCCTGTCCAGGCGCAAGCGCGGAGAACAAAGCATCGGGGCAGGGCACGCCCCCTGCCCCCAGACGAAGGGCAGCGCCTTCTTCCAGCTGCATCGGCTGTGCCAGCTGCCCAATGCGCAGCTCCGGCCCTTGCAGGTCGATCAGGATCTGGTGGATGCCGGCGGCATGGGCTAAGTCCAGCCAGGTTTTGTGCTCTGCCAAAGACCCGTGGGACAGGTTGAACCGCAGACCGGTCATCCCCGCTTCAACCATTTGACGCAGGGTCAGTTCATCCGCACAGGCGGGGCCGATGGTGCCATAAAACTCCAAAATGATCACCTTTCCGTTTCTGCCAGGCCCAGTCCTGGGGGATGGGCGGCGTTTTCTCCAGTGTATCATACCGGCAGCGATTTTTCCAGGCGGCGGAATAACAAGAAAAAACCGCCTGTCCAAAGACAAGCGGGTTTTTGTGGTTGCGGGGGGCCGGTTTGTGCCCGACCC
>OBYG01001003.1_pt1 | contig 14286 bp, 15 predicted proteins | sample 1538201 | NCBI WGS metagenome assembly OBYG01 (sample SAMEA2580177, study PRJEB22360) | human gut metagenome | biome: human gut; feature: human-associated habitat; material: faeces | place: Denmark | collected 2008/2010 | reverse complement strand
TATTATTATAATAACTAAAAAAGCATGAACAAAAGACAGAAAAGCAGAGAGAAAGGAGGACGGACGCTATGACGATTCGTCATCTGACCGTTTTTAAGGCCGTGTGCGAGGAGGAGAGCATCACCAGGGCGGCGAAGCGGCTGTTTATGACTCAGCCAGCAGTGTCCCACGTAATTGCAGATTTAGAGGATCGGGCAGGTGCGCCGCTGTTTGACAGGGCGTCCAGGAGACTGCGTTTGAATCAGATGGGGCGGCAGCTCTACGAAAAAAGCTGCCGGGTGTTAGAGGCCTATGAGGAGCTGGAAAAAAGCATGGAGAATCTGGAGCAGAGGACGGCTTTGAGGGTGGGATCCAGCATTACAATCGCGAATTTCTGGCTTCCCGGGATAATCTCCAGATTTTCAAAGCATGCCCCAGACGTTCCGGTGGAGGTGACTGTGGACAGCGCCTGGAGAACGTCTCAGAGGCTGGAAGCGAATGAAATTGATATCGCTTTCATTGAGGGAGCCTCCTATCAGGAGAAGTTTGACAGTATCTCATTTTCATCCTATCAGGTGATTCCCCTCTGCGCGCCGGACTATTTTAAAGAGAGACTTTTTCACCGGGGGGAGAGGGGAGAATCAGGATGGACGCTTCCGCCCAAAGCTCTTTCAGAGGAGCGCCTGCTGCTTCGCGAAAAAGGAAGCGCGATCCGCGACGTTTTCGACGGAGCCATGATCCAGCAGGATTTGAAGCTCTCCGCTTCATGGGTGAGCGTAAATTCGCAGACGCTGCTTCATGCGGCGGAGGCGGGGCTGGGAATTACGTTTCTGCCGGACAGACTGGCAGAGGAATGGCTGGAAAAAGGCCGCCTGATCACATTTTCTCTGAAGGGAATTTCTCTGAAAAATGAAAATCACCTGGCCCTTTTAAAAGGGAAATATATTTCAGAATCCATGAAGCTGTTCATAAGGCTGGCACAGGATCCGGAGCTGCTCTGACAGAAAAAACTATATTTTTGTTCTTTTGCCGCTTTTCTGGCATATATTATAATGTACAAGCCTGAAACCTGACGTACCAAATACGGCGGCGCATCAGGCAGAAAAAAACAGATTTTATTTGAGCCTTATGGAAAAAGGAGGCAGAGCATATGCCAAGAGGAAAAAGAAAAACGAGCAGAGAAAAACTGGAGGAGCTGAGAGAAACAATTGCTTCCCAGGAAGCTCAGCTGAAGGAGCTGAGACAGAGGGAAAAAGAACTGCTGAAACAGCAAAAAGAGGAGGAGCTGCGCCGCCTGGCTCAGATGATGGAAGAACAGCAGGTGAGCGCGGATAAGCTGGCAGAAATTTTGAAGGAAGTCCGGATCTCCCGCGCAGGGGCCTGAGGGCGCGGGAGATTTTGAAATCAGCGTTCAGGGAACAGAATTTAAAACAGCTTCAGACAGGAGCAGGCCTTCCAGATTCCGTCTTTTTCAATGGAATCTGTGACAAAATCAGCACAGGCTTTCAGCTCCTCGATTGCATTCCCCATGGCGACGCCGGTTCCGGCTGCCTGGATGATTTCTATGTCATTCATGCTGTCCCCAAAGGCCACAGTATCCTTTAAAGAGGGATCCTCCCCAAAATACTCGGCTAAAAGCCGCAGTCCATCCGCCTTGGAATGGCCCTTTTCGATGACGTCTGCGCCGTGCTTCCCTGCAAACAGAGGGAGGCGCAGAGTTGGAAAATCCCGTTCGATCTGAGCGGCCTGTTTTTCGTTTCCGACAAATGCCAGAGTCCGTATCTTCATATTTAAAAGCTGTCCGGGATCGCGAAAGCGTCTGCCGGAAATACCCCAGTGAAGCCGATCGCTTTCTTCCACCACTTCAGGATGGATATAGAAATCGTCATCTTTGACGGTTACGCCTATGGCAAAGCCCTGAGCGTCACAGTAGGCCAGCAGTTCCTTTAAAAGCGCCGGATCAAAGGTGTGCTCATAGAGCAGAGTATCGCCTGCCGTTACCTTGGTTCCGTTCATGTGTACGATTCCATCCGGCTTCAGAATGTCCCGGTACCTGCAGCTGTAATAATTATCCATGTCCCTTCCGGTAGCCAGGACAATCTTGTGGCGTTTACGCAGCAGCTCCACGGCCTTCAGGGCGCTGGGCGTAATCTGTCCGGTTTTGTGATCCAAGAGAGTCATATCTAAATCAAAGCTGATCATGGGCGTCCTCCTTATACTGTTCGTTTTAACCGTATCAGCCGCGCAGCCTTCTCAATGCGCGGTGAAAAAATCTGTTTCTGCAATTATAACGGATCTTTCAGGATTTTCCTATAGAAATAAAAGAAAAAATAAAAGCATCTATATTCATGAAAAAATATTTTTTTCAAAAAATAAAAATAGGGCTTCCATTTTTTGCAATTTGTGTTATAATAATGAGCACCGGGGTATGGCGTAGCTTGGTAGCGCGCTCGGCTGGGGGCCGAGAGGTCGCAGGTTCAAATCCTGTTGCCCCGATTTCAGAGGACAGAGAATTGTGTTGCAGCATGATTCCCTGTCTTTTTGTTTTAAGAGATTCAATCAAACCATGGATTGCAGAAGGAGAATTTATATGACAGAGGAAAGAGTAGAAGAACTGGCAGAGAAGGCTGCAGCGCTTCACCGCAGCGGCTATAACTGCGCTCAGGCTGTAGCCTGCGCTTTAAGCGGAGAGGTTGGAGTGGACGAGGATCTGTGCTTTCGCCTGATGGAGGGCTTTGGTCTTGGAATGGGGCAGATGCATGAAACCTGCGGGGCCGTTTCAGGTGCTGTGGCGGCTCTTGGTTTTCGAAACAGCCAGGGCAGGGAAAATCCTACGACGAAAGCGTCTACCTATAGCATAGTCAGACAGGTGGGAGAGCAGTTCCTTGAGAAAAACGGCTCAACCAGCTGCATGGAGCTGAAGGGGCTGACAGGAAAGGGCGTCCTGAGAACCTGCCCGGGCTGCGTAGAGGATGCGGTCAGAATCGCCTGCGGACTGCTGGAGGAATAGAGGGAGCAAGCCGCTCCCTATTTTTTTAAAATTCTTCGCAGCAGGCTCAGAAGAAGGCCCAGAACGCAGGTTTTAAACAGAGGCTTTGACAGCGGAACCATAATCTCCAGGAACCGGCTGGGTCCGGGCAGAAGGGGCTGTCCTGCCAGAGCTTCCATGACTGCAGGCGCGCTCCAGAAGGCCAGAGCCAGAAGAAGAAAGGCCGTTATGCCCCGCCCCATATCTGCGCTGATTACCCGGTCGCCGCTTGCAAAATGGCGTTTTGTCAGGATCCAGAGCGACGACAGAGCCGTAAAGGCCAGATAGGATCCGGAGAGGGCCAGATAGCAGGCCAGGCTGTAGTTTCTCTCTGTTAAGACCATCCGCACCGAACCCAGACCGTCTCTTCCGTTTATAAGAGGAAGCAGAGGAGTCCATACCGCTTTCACCATCAGAAGACAGCAGGCCAGCTGGGAAAATCTGGCGATCAGAACAGAAAGGCCAGAGGGAAGCTTTATTTTAGGAAGAGAGGAGAGAGAAATGGAGAGCGGTTTCTTTTTTCTCTTTTTCTTCTTTTTTTTCTGTTTTGCAGAAACAGGCTTATCTATCTCGTCTCTGTCATCTTCTGCGAAAGCAGAGCGCTCGTCCTCCAACGGCTCTGGGGAGGAAGGCCGCCTCCGGCTTCGTCCGCGTCCGGAGGAGTATACCCGCTCTGATGCAGGGCGGATCTCATGAGGTGCGGTGCGCTCCATGCCGTTTCCGGCCGCTGTTTTTGCTTGTTTCTTATCTTTATCGTCTTTTGAGTCAATCATTCCTATTCTCCTGTACTTCGCAGCTTTATGCCGCCAATCTTTTATTTCCTTTCCACTCTACCACAAAAATGTGAAAATTCAGAGTCCTTTCCCTTATTTTTTTCTTACGCCGTCTCAGATAATTTTCTGTAAATTCAGGGAAAATACCTGAAAAAGAAGAAAGTAGGATATTCCCAAAATAATCAAGAGGTGCTATAATTAATTGTCAATGAATGAAATGAAAAAATGAAAAAGACGTAAGGGGACTGCATCATGGAACATTTGATTGTACCAGAAAACTATGAACCGGCCATCGGACTCAGGGAAACCCAGGTGGCGATTAAAATTATTAAGGATTTTTTCCAGAGGGAGCTGGCCAAACAGCTGAATCTGACGCGAGTTTCTGCGCCCCTGTTTGTGCTTCCGGAATCAGGTCTGAACGATAACCTGAACGGAGTGGAACGCCCGGTTTCTTTTGGGATTAAAGAACAGAAGGACCGGCCGGCGGAGATTGTTCATTCACTGGCAAAGTGGAAGAGAATGGCTCTGAAGCAGTATGGCTTTCAGCCAGGCGAAGGCCTTTACACAGACATGAGCGCGATCCGCAGAGACGAGGACACGGATAACATCCATTCCCTCTATGTGGATCAGTGGGACTGGGAGAAGATTATCACAAGGGAAGAACGCACCAGAGAGACACTGGAGCTGATTGTAAAGGCCGTATATAAGGCTCTCAAGGTAACGGAGGACTATATGGCCTATGAGTATGAATACATAGGCAGATATCTGCCGGATCACATCGAGTTCGTGACTACTCAGCAGTTAGAAGACATGTATCCGGACTGTACGCCCAAGGAACGGGAGTACAAGATTGCGAAGCTTCACAAGGCTGTGTTCATTGAGCAGATTGGAGATAAGCTGAAATCAGGAGAAAAGCACGACGGCCGCGCTCCGGACTACGATGACTGGAAATTAAACGGCGACATTATCGTGTACTATCCGGTACTTGACATTGCGCTGGAGCTGTCTTCCATGGGTATCCGTGTGGATGAGGCAGTTTTAAGAGAACAGTTACAGAAAGCAGGCTGTGAGGAGCGGGCAGAGCTGGCGTTCCAGAAGGAACTTCTGGAGGGAAAACTGCCGTGCACAGTAGGCGGCGGTATCGGCCAGTCACGAATCTGTATGTTTTATTTGAGAAAAGCTCATATTGGAGAGGTTCAGTCCTCTATCTGGCCGGACGGCATCCGGGCAGAGGCAGAAAAGCATAATATTTTCCTGCTGTAAGGGATAAAGGAGGTTTTTAAGATGGATACAGTGAACGAGAGAATTCAGGCGCTCCGCGCGATGATGAAGGAAAGGGGAATCGACGCTTATCTGGTTCCCACCTCAGACTTTCATGAGTCAGAGTATGTGGGAAGCCATTTTGAGTGTAGAAAGTTTATTACAGGTTTTACAGGATCCGCCGGAACTGCGGTGATTACCCTGAAGGAAGCGGGACTCTGGACAGACGGCCGCTATTTTGTGCAGGCCGGAAAGCAGCTGCAGGGCAGCGAGGTAAAGCTGTTCAAGATGGGACAGGAGGGAGTTCCCACAATAGAAGAGTACCTGGCAGAGAATATGCCGGAGAACGGCGTGCTGGGCTTTGACGGCCGCGTGGTGAACGAGGAATTTGGCGAGGAGCTTTTGGCCCGTCTCCAGAAGAAGAATGTGACTGCTGCCAGCGGAGAGGATCTGATTGGCGCTCTCTGGACGGAGCGTCCCAGCCTTCCGGCAGAAAAGGTGTGGGTTCTGGACGTTAAATATGCGGGAAAATCAGCAAAAGACAAGATTGCCGATCTGCGAGAGGCCATGAAGAAAAACAGGGCGACGGTCCACATTTTAACGACGCTGGACGACATTGTATGGCTGCTGAATATCCGCGGAAACGACGTGCCCTGCAATCCGGTGGTGCTTTCCTACGCAGTGGTGACAGAGGACAAATTCTTCCTCTTTATTAATGATAAGACTCTGGACAGCCAGACAAAGGCTTACCTGGAGGGGCTGGGCGTAAAGATAAAGCCTTACGACGACATCTATGTGCTTGCCAAAACCTTCCGCAACGAGAGAATCCTGCTGGAGAAGAGCCGCGTCAATTTCGCTGTCTGCCAGAGTCTGGACGAGAGCAATGAAATTGTAAATCAGATGAATCCTACCGCCTCCGCCAAGGCAGTGAAGAATCCTGTGGAGATGGAGAATATGAGAAAGGCCCACATCAAGGACGCTGTGGCCATGATCCGTCATCTGCGCTGGATGAAGGAGAATATCGGTACGCTGGATATGGACGAGATGTCTGTCCAGAGACATCTGGATCAGCTGAGATTCGACACAGAGGGAAATCTGGGACTGAGCTTTGGAACGATCTCTGCCTATGGGGAGAACGCGGCTCTCTGCCATTATTCCGCCACTCCGGAAACCAATAAGAAGCTGGAGCCAAGGGGACTTTACCTGGTAGATTCCGGCGGACAGTATTACGAGGGAACGACTGACATTACCAGAACCATCGCCCTGGGGCCGGTGACAGAGGAGGAGAAGAAATGCTTCACTCTGGTGGCCGCCTGCATGCTGAGGCTTCTGAACGTGAGATTCCCTTACGGCTGCCACGGCTACAATTTTGACTTTGCCGCCAGAGAACTGCTCTGGAGAGAGGGGCTTGATTTCAATCACGGAACAGGCCATGGAGTGGGATATCTGTTAAACGTCCACGAGCGTCCAAACGGCGTCCGCTGGAGAGTCGTTCCGGAGCGCCAGGACAACGCAGTGTTTGAGGAGGGCATGGTGACCTCTGACGAGCCGGGCCTGTACTTTGAAGGAAAGTTCGGAGTCAGAACAGAAAATCTCATGCTCTGCGTGAAGGACGTAAAAAATGAGTACGGCCAGTTTATGAAATTTGAAAATCTGACCTGGGTTCCTATTGACAGAGATGCCATTGATACCAGATGGCTGGAGAAGAGGGATCTGGAGCTTTTAAATGAGTACCACAGACAGGTATACGAGGTAATGGCTCCCCATCTCTCCGAGGAGGACAGAAGCTGGCTGGAGAAGGCGACGGCTCCTATCGCATAAGTGGAAGTGGAAAAACAATAGAGTCCAGGATCCGGGAACCGTTTTTTCAGAAACCATGTCATATACACAAAAATCGGTTTATATCATATAGTAATTCAGAAGGCAGATGTCAGAAAGGCAGATGTGATGAGACAGTATAGACCAGATTTGCAGGTGTGCGAGACTGCCGCCGAAAGCCGGGGGTATCTTCAGGTAGACGTAGTGAACGAGGAAAATAATTTTCCAGTGACAGACGCTGTGGTGACGGTGCAGGAGCCGGGAGAGGGCGGCAGAATTCTGGAGGAGCTTCCTACCGATCAGTCGGGACAGACGGAGCAGCTGGAATTAGCCGCCCCTGATATGGCTCTCAGCCTGGAAAGCCAGAATACCATCCGGCCCTACAGCGTATACAATCTGAAGATTTCAGCGCCGGGATATGAGGACGCGGAAATCACAGGAACCGAGATTCTGCCGGGAGTGACGGCGATTCAGCCGGTGCGCCTGCGGCCGGTGAAGGTTTCTGCATCAGAGATAGAGACGGTCCGGATTCCGGGGCATACGCTTTATGAGACGTATCCGCCCAAGATTGCGGAGACAGAGGTGAAGCCGGTGCGGGAGAGCGGGGAGATTGTGCTGAGCCGTGTGGTCGTTCCCCAGACGGTGGTAGTCCACGACGGAGTTCCCACCGACAGAAGCGCAAAAGACTACTATGTGCCTTACAGGGACTACATAAAGAACGTGGCCAGCAGCGAGATCTACGCTACCTGGCCACAGTCTTCCATTGTAGCCAATGTGCTGGCCATTATGTCCTTTACCCTGAACCGCGTTTACACAGAGTGGTACAGGAATCAGGGGTATGATTTTACGATCACCTCCTCCACAGCCTTTGATCACAAGTGGATTTACGGAAGAGATATTTTCGATACGATTTCTGTGGTGGTGGACGACATTTTTGACAGCTATCTGTCCCGGCCGGACGTGAAGCAGCCGATTCTCACCCAGTACTGCGATGGAAAAAAGGTCAGCTGCCCTGGCTGGATGACACAGTGGGGATCCTGCGCTCTGGGGGAACAGGGCTACAGCCCCATGGAAATTCTCCGTAATTTCTATGGAAGCGATTTGTATATCAATACAGCGGAGCAGATTTCAGGAATTCCGGCCTCCTATCCTGGAACGGAACTGTCCACAGGCTCCAGAGGGGATAAGGTCCGCCAGCTTCAGGAACAGCTGGACGCCATAGCCACTGTCTATACGGCTGTTCCGAGCCTGACGCCGGATGGGATTTACGGACCGGCTACCGAGCGGTCGGTGAAGGCGTTTCAGTCTATTTTTGGCCTGCCTCAGACAGGAACCGTAGATTTTGCCACCTGGTATAAGATTTCCCACATCTATGTGGCGATTACCAGAATTGCCGAGCTGAACGGATAATCAGAAATAGACACAGACAGATAAATCCTTACAATACGAAAAGGGGAGAAGGTATGAATGCCATAGCAAAAGAGCGGAATGCGGGAAAGAAGGGAAAACAGGGAAATGGCATAACAGAGGGAGTCATCTGGAAGCAGCTCCTCATTTTTTTCTTTCCTATTTTATTTGGTACGTTTTTTCAGCAGCTTTACAACACAGTAGACGCAGTGATTGTAGGCCGGTTTGTGGGAAAAGAAGCGCTGGCGGCGGTAGGAGGAAGCACGGGAACGCTGATTAATCTTTTAGTCGGCTTCTTTGTGGGCCTCTCCTCCGGCGCGACGGTTATCATCTCCCAGTTTTACGGGGGAGGAAGAGAAAAGAGAGTCAGCGAGGCTGTTCACACGGCGATCGCCTTCTCTCTGGCCTGCGGAGTAGGACTTATGGTCATTGGAATCGCCGCCTCCCCCATAGCCCTGCGGGCCATGGGAACGCCGGAAGATATTATGCAGTATTCCCTGTCCTACATCAGAATTTATTTTCTGGGAATTATTCCAAACCTGGTTTACAACATGGGAGCCGGTATTTTAAGGGCAATCGGAGATTCCAAGCGGCCGCTGTACTACCTGATGGCCAGCTGCTTTACCAATATTGTGCTGGATCTGGTGTTGGTTGTCTGGCTCCGTCTGGATGTGCGGGGAGCGGCTATTGCGACGATTGTGTCCCAGCTTGTCAGCGCAGTTTTAGTCGTGCTCCAGCTTCTTCGCACAAAGGATTCCTACAAATTGGTGATTCGAAAGATCCGCCTGAATCTGTTCATGGTAATGCGGATTGTGCGGATTGGCCTGCCGGCCGGCCTTCAGTCCGTGATGTACTCTGCCTCCAATATCATTATCCAGAGCAGCGTAAACTCTCTGGGAACAGACACGGTGGCAGCGTGGACGGCTTACAGTAAAATCGACAGCGTTTACTGGATGATTATCAGCGCTCTGGGTATTTCCATCACTACCTTTGTAGGGCAGAATTACGGAGCGGGAAAACTGGACCGGGTAAAGCGCGGGATTTACGTGTGCCTGGGGCTCAGCTTCCTCATTACGGCTATTTTAAGCGCAGTCCTGTATCTGGGAGGCGGCTATATTTATCTCATGTTTACGGCAGATGCGGCGGTAATAGCCAAGGGAATGGAAATTCTTCATTTCCTGGTTCCGGCCTTTGCCACCTATGTGTGTATCGAGGTTCTTTCCGGCGCGCTGAGAGGCACGGGAGACTGCTGGATTCCTATGATTATGACGGCAGTAGGAGTGTGCGCCCTGAGAGTCCTCTGGATCCTTGTGGCGGTTCCGTTAAAGCCGGACATCCTTACTGTGGTGTTCAGCTATCCGCTTACCTGGAGTATTACAAGTATTTTATTCCTGGTGTATTTCTACTGCTTCAGTTCTCTGAAGAAATTCAACGTCCCTCTTCCGAGGCTGCGGCGCAGAAGAAAACATGCTGGAACAGTATAAAAAGAAAGGAACGGTGTGTATGGAGTACAATTCTATGAACCAGTGGGGAGAAATCCAGGCCAGCCAAAGAGAGAGCCTGTCAGCGTATACGGCGAAGACGTTTCTCTGGATGTTTGCCGGCCTTCTCGTTACCTTTGCCATGACCTATGCCAGCTATGCCACAGGTCTTGTGCTTTTAGTATTTTCAAACAGCTATGGAATCCTGATTCTGACAGGAGCAGAGCTCTTGGTAGTGATTTTTATGTCGGCCAGAGTCCACAAGATTTCTGTGGGAACAGCCAGAGCCATGTTTCTGCTGTATTCAGCCTTAAACGGGGTGGTATTTTCCGCTTACTTTCTGATGATAGGTTCCGGCATGCTGATGTTTATTTTTGGAGCTACGGCAGTCTTTTTCGGACTGATGGCCGGAGTATCCTACATTGCCAGGGTTGATCTGTCAGGAATCCGCCCTCTCTTAATAGGCGGACTGATTTTCCTCGTGGTATTCCAGTTTCTGGCCATGTTTTTAAACCTGACTTCCATGGAAACGATCATGTGCTATGTGGGAATCCTGATCTTTCTGGGGCTGACTGCCTACGATGTGGGCATGATCCGCAGAAATTATCAGATGTTTTCCGGAAATGAGGAATTATTAGCCAAGGCGTCTATTTTCTCAGCGCTGGAGCTGTATCTGGACTTTATCAATATATTCCTGTATCTTTTAAGACTGTTTGCAAGGAACAGAGATTAACAAGAAAGAAGCTCGTCCGCGGGCTTCTCCGCCTGCGGCGGGTCGCTTCTGCGACAAAATTCCTCTTCGCCGCATGGCGATCCTCGCGGAGCGTTTATTCTGTAATAGGAATATTACAGAGTAATTTCCTATTACAGAATAAAAACGGGATCCCTGCCTTCGCTTTTTTGGCGGATGCAGAGATCCCATTTTCATTTCATAGGAAAAAGCGTCCTATTAAATTTCTGTTTAAATTTCTGTTTTCATGAATTGCTTGTCAAATTCTGGGTTAAAATAATAATAATTTTTCCTGTCCAGAGAATCCTTCAGCTGTTCCAGCGCTTCACCAAACCGCTGGAAATGGACAATCTCCCTGGCGCGGAGAAACCGGAGAGGAGCTTTTACGTCCGGATCCGTGATGACACGCAACAGATTGTCGTAGGTGGTCCGGGCTTTCTGTTCCGCAGACAGATCCTCCGTCAAATCGGTGATGGCGTCTCCCTTGCTCTGAAATTCGCAGGCGTTAAAGGGAACTCCTCCGGCCGACTGGGGCCACAGAGCGGCGGTATGGTCGATATAGTAGGCGTCGAAACCGGCAGTTCTGGCGTCCTCAGGCTTCATATTCCTTGTAAGCTGAAAGATGATGGAACAGATAATCTCAAGATGAGCCAGCTCCTCTGTTCCGATATCTGTCAAAAGTCCGCTGATTTTCCGGCAGGGCATGGAATATCTCTGGGAGAGGTAACGCATGGAAGCGGCCAGCTCCCCGTCAGGGCCGCCGAATTGGCTGATAATCAGCTGGGCCGTTTTCGGACAGGCTGTTTTAATGTTGACAGGAAACTGGAGACGTTTTTCATAGGTCCACATTTAAATCATTCCTCCTTCCCAGGGCGCGGGTCCGTCCTGAAGACTCCAGCGGTCTGCGCCGCCCAGATCGCAGACGCAGCCGGCAGTCAACGGGCCGTAGGCTTTGGCATACTGGTTCATAAGCTCCTTCCGTCTGGCCGCTTCCTTCTGAAAGCGGGCCAGGCCTTCCTGGCAGTCTGGATGGGTATCCAGGTACAGCGTTAAATCATTGACTGCAAAGCTCACCTTGTCAATCTCGTGAAGAAGGGCAGAGCGGCTTGGCGTTTCTTCATTACCGAACATAGGCGTCACCTCCTGCGAAAAAGGGCATATCGAGGGAAGGGAACAGACAGCCGTGCAGCAGAGCGGTTTCCAAATCCTGAGGCTCCTCCCAGGACTGGCGTGGGACAGAGGCAATCGCCAGATCCAGGCGGCAGGAGCAGCCGGAATCCAGCCGGTCATCATTTACTGTAGTCATAGACAGACACTTCCTTTCTGTTGGTATCGTGCAGCCAGGCGGTTTAAATGCCGCGCATGAACTGCCTGCTTTTAGTATGAGCCGCTTTGGCGCAGGATATTTCTAAAAAAGAATCCGCCAGATCTGCGGAAAAATTCCAGTGCAGGAAGGATATTATGATTGTGTGAATATTAGAACATTTCATACAATAAAACTTGCAATTTGTGCAATAAGCATATACAATATAAACTAGGCAAAATTGGGACTGCAAAAGTATCTCTTTTACTAAGCATACCAAGTCAAACTAATTCAAATGGAGGACTGCAAAATGAGTAATTCAGCGAACACATCAGCAGGTAAAAGAATTGAAGCTTTACTTGATGATAACAGTTTTGTTGAAGTTGGAGCTTATGTGAAGGCAAGAAGCACCGACTTTAACATGGCGGCGCAGAATACCGCCGCTGACGGCGTAATCACCGGTTACGGCACGATTGAGGGAAATCTGGTGTATGTATACAGCCAGGACGCTTCTGTTATGGGAGGTTCTGTGGGAGAGATGCATGCGAAGAAAATTTCCAACGTATACCGGATGGCTATGAAAATGGGAGCTCCTGTGATTGGCCTGGTAGACTGCTCTGGTTTAAGGCTTCAGGAGGCGACAGACGCTCTGGACGGTTTTGGACAGATGTATCTGAATCAGACCATGGCTTCCGGCGTAGTTCCGCAGATCTGCGCGGTATTTGGAAGCTGTGGAGGCGGTATGGCTGTTTCCTCTGCGATTGCAGATTTCGTTTTCATGGAAGAGAAAGCAAAGATGTTTGTCAATTCTCCAAACGCTCTCGCTGGAAATGATGAGAAAAAGTGCGATACCGCTTCAGCAGATTTCCAGAGCGGCGAATCAGGACTGGCTGACGTGGTGGGAAGCGAGGAGGAGATTCTCGCGAAGGTTCGGACTCTCGTTTCTGTCCTCCCGGCTAACAATGAGGACGACATGTCCTATGACGAGTGCGGCGACGATTTAAACCGCCTCTGTGAAAATATCGAGAGCTTCAGGGGAGACACAGGAAAGGCCCTTTCCATGATTTCCGACGACGGCTTTTTCTTCGAGGTAAAGGAAAACTACGGCCCGGAGATGGTAACTGCCTTTATCCGCCTGAACGGTATGACGGTAGGATGCGTAGCCAACCGCACAGAAGTATTAGATGAGGAGAATGAGAAGACTGCAGAGTATGAGCCGGTTCTTGGAGCAAGGGGCTGCGATAAGGCGGCAGAGTTCGTTTCTTTCTGCGACGCCTTTAATATTCCGGTTCTGGCTCTCGTAAACGTAAAGGGCTACAAGCAGTCCAAGTGCACAGAGAGAAGAATCGCAAAGGCTGCAGGACGTCTGACTTATGCGTTTGCCAATGCAGACGTGCCGAAGGTAACGGTTGTGATTGGAGAGGCTTATGGAAGCGCTTATGTGACCATGAACAGCAAGTCCATTGGCGCGGACATCGTATACGCCTGGCCGGATGCAAAAATCGGCATGATGGATGCGGCGGCAGCAGTGAAGATCATGTATGCAGAGGAGATCAGCGCTTCTGATAAAGCGGCTGCCTTGATTTCAGAGAAGGCGGCAGAGTATGAGGCTCTCCAGTCCAGCGCGGCGGCAGCAGCAGGAAGAGGCTATGTGGACGATATTATCAAGGCAGATGAGACGAGACAGCGCGTAATTGCCGCATTTGAGATGTTATTCACGAAAAGAGAGGGACGTCCATCCAGGAAGCATGGCACAGTCTAAGGCGAGGTGACAAGATATGAAACAGAATATGAAACGGCTGCTTCTCCTGTTATCCATGATAACCTGCTTCTTTGTTCTGTCCGGCTGTGCAAAAACAGAGGATTCCGGTTCAGAAGAGGTTACAGCCGAGATGGAGGAGACTCTGGTGAACGGCTCCAGGCAGTATCTGGCTGCATTTGCAGCTTACAGCGACGAGGAGCTGGAGGAGCAGATCAAGCAGGCAGAAAAGGCAGAGAATACTGTGATTTCCACAGCTCTCAGCTCCTGGAAATCTGTAAAGGAAGATCTGGGAAGTCTCCAGGTAGACGAGATGGGAGCTCCTCTGATCCAGACAGATGAAAAAACTGGAAAGCCGGCTGTCACAGTACAGGCGGAAGGCGAGGATATTTATCAGGTAGAACTGACTGCCGTTTATGAGCAGAGAACCATGGAGTTTGTTCTGACTGCTGAGGCGGAGGACGACGGTTACGGCGGAAGCGTTCTGACTGTAACAGAGATGACATTTACTCCTGATTATTCCATAGGAGAGAAGCTGCAGAAGGCTTTCTTAAATATGCTTATGGGTATGGGAACCGTATTTGTTGTGCTTCTTTTCATCAGCTTTATTATCAGCCGTCTGAAGATGGTAAACAGCTGGGGTGCAAAGAAGGAAGACAAAACGGCAAAAGAGAGCGCTCCGGCGCCAGTACCGGCAAAACCGGCAGCACCAGTTCCAGCACCGGCGGGTTACTCACAACTGTAATTG
>OBYG01001000.1_pt1 | contig 14313 bp, 10 predicted proteins | sample 1538201 | NCBI WGS metagenome assembly OBYG01 (sample SAMEA2580177, study PRJEB22360) | human gut metagenome | biome: human gut; feature: human-associated habitat; material: faeces | place: Denmark | collected 2008/2010 | reverse complement strand
GAAAAGCATATCAAAATCATTTCATAAATCATCTTGACATATCACCAGATTGCTTTCGAGTGGGGAAATTGAATATTTTTCTGAAAAGTATCTGTATTTTTTATTATATTATGAACTTGGGCGGGAGTAAATGGAAAAATGGATAAAAGATATGTTGCTGATTAGACGATATAATGTTTTTAACATATCTAAAGGAGATGAATGGGATTAGGATGTTTATGGTAATGACAGATGGTGCTCGCATAATGCAAATCAGCACCGTTTAAGGGAAAATAGTAAAAATGTAAAATGTAAAATATATGGATAATAAACCAATCATGTTGCAGCAGTTTTTTGCTAAATAGAGGATATAAAAATATAATATTGTCTCTTTTAAGCTCGAAATCTCCATATAATTAATAGATATTACTATGTTTGGCAAAAGAGTTATTATTGACAAATGATTTTGGTAAGAATATAATTAGAATACAAATATATGAACGCGTTCCTATATAATGAATAAATAGTGGCCGAATTTCTAAAATAGAAGAAACGAATTGGACTCTGTTTGAGTATGCAAAGTAGCATGCTATTCAGAACAATAAGAGTATTAATGTCAGCTATTTTGGAAATGAGAAACAGAAAGGATGGAGGATTATGTTGGGGGTTTCTGCAAGCTGTGTTTTTTTATGGTGTGTATATTTATTTCTAGGGATTTTTCCATTGATTTATTCTATGATGAAAGATAAAAAATAGGGGGAAGCAGATTATGGAGAATAATGTCTTATATATGATAGTTACTCTTGTATTTATGATAAGCCTTGCAGTGATTGGGATTTTGATTTCCCGTGGCATTAAAGATACAGAGGATTGGATGGTTGCGGGGAAATCGTTAGGCAAGCTTCCGATGGCTGGTACTTATTTTGCAACAATTATTTCTGCTACTTCAATTATGAGCTATATGGGATATTATTATCTAAATGGCTGGTCTGGATGGTGGAATGCTGCAGGTACACTTCTTACTTCATTCTTGGCATGTATGTTTTTTGCACATAGAATGCGTCAAAGTGAATGCAATACGCTTCCAGAATTAATTGAAAAACGTTATAGTGGAAAATATTCTATCATCATGAGTCTTTTGATTGTTGTAAGTTGTACTGCGCTTTTAGGAGCTCAGGTAACAGGCGCAACGATCATCTTGCAGACATTTTCCAATTGGAGTACATTAACATGTTGCTTTATTTTGCTTGCTGTATTTATTGTATTTACATGTATAGGCGGCATGAAGGCGGTTGCATGGACAGATACAATTTGCGCATTTGTAATCATTATCGGTATTTGGATGATTGCAATTCAGTTTTTGCTAAAAGTTGGAGGCTTTACAGCCATGAACGAGGGCATTGCAGCTCTTAATCCGGAATTTGTGAAAGGCTTCAGTGTTAAGATTCCACCACTTACAGCATTAAGCTGGGTTGTTACATGGGGCATCTGTAATTTTGGTGCTCCGCAGTATGTGGCTCGTTTTATGTCTGCTGAAAGTCCAGAGGTTGCTTCTAAGAGCCAAGGGATCACAGGCATTGGCCTTCTGCTTTTTTATGTACCGTTAGCAATTACTGGTTTATGCGGCATGCTGATTCATCCTGGTATCGAAAAACAGGATATGGTATTTACGACTTTAGTTTTTAATGAAGTAAATCCTCTGATTGGAGCAGTTATGCTTGCATCTGTTGTAGCTGCAATTATATCGACAGCAGACAGCTTGCTTCTTTTGATTGCAACAACATTTGCACATGATTTTTATTGTAAAATAAAGAAAAATGCTTCTGATAAAGAAGAACTATTTGTATCACGTGTTTCTACATTAGTATTTGGCCTTGGAGCAGTTGTTCTTACATTTATTATGAACGATACAATCCAGATCATTCAGGCAAAAGCGGTTACTCTTATGGGAGCTGCAATGGCTATTCCAATTATGGTTGGAGTTGCATGGAAGCGTGCAAACAAAGTGAGTGCAAGCATTGCAGCATTTGCTGGTTTCGTAACAGCCATGATTTGGTATGGACTTGGCCAGCCAGCGGGAATTATGGCAGCACTTCCTGCATGTGTGGTATCTTTTGTTGTAATAATGATTTGTTCTGTGATAACTCCGAAAAGCGCAAATGACACAGCGGATAAGGATACAATGAAAAACCTATTCGGTACGGAGAAGTAGAAAAACCTAGGAAAAGTCCTCTTATGGTACTGCATAAAATTTAAGAGAATTTCATGTGGAGAGGAGTAGCATTGATATGAGCAGATTAAATAAATTATTACAGCAGGCAGGCAATATTGGGCGCAATGAAGATGGTTCAATTACTCGCATTGGTTTTTCAAAGGAATATTTTCAAGCTTTAGACCTTTTGAAACAGTGTATGGAAAATATAGACATGCAAGTGGAAATAGACACAGTTGGAAATCTTCATGGAATTTTGCCAGGAAAAGATCTTCAGGCAAAATCTATTGTAATAGGATCTCATTTAGATACAGTTATTAAAGGCGGGATTTATGATGGAATGCTGGGTGTGACTGGAGCAATAGAAGTTGTTGCACGATTAAAAGAAGAGGGGCGCGTGCTGCGCCATCCCGTTGAAATATGGGGATTCAATATGGAAGAATCCAGTATTTTAGGAGGCACTTTTGGAAGTCGTTGTGTAACTGGTATGATTGAACCGGATTTTCCGGGATATCCAGAAAAATTATTACAATTTGGCTGCAGTCCGGAAAAAGTAAAAGCAGCAAAGAAAAATATTGAAAAATATGAATGTTATCTTGAATATCACATTGAACAAGGAGATAAGCTTGACAATGCAAACAAGGATATCGGTATTGTAAGCGGAATTGTCAGTGTGATCAGATATCAAGTGACTGCAAAAGGTATCAGCAATCATGCTGGAACGACTATGATGGAAAATAGAAAAGATGCTCTTGTGGGTATGGCAAAATTAATCGTAAAGGCAGAACAACGTGCTCGAGAATTAAGCAATACACTTGTGTTTACGGTCGGAAAGATTGCAGTATCTCCAGGTCAGGAAAATGTAATTCCAGGCCAAGTGGTAGCAACCTTTGAAATGCGTCATATGAATAAAATGGTTACAGATATTTTTTATGATGATATTCAGAAAATAGCAAATGAAATTCCTGATTGTGAGTTTGAATTTAGAAATACGATTGCTAAATATTCGACACCGTGTGATCCGAGACTGATTGAAATAATTGAAAAGGTTTGCACAGAAAAGGAAATCAGTCATGTAATTATGCCGAGCGGGGCAGGACATGACGCTAATCCTATGGCTCATGGAGGTGTTCCAATAGGTATGATTTTTGTACCAAGTGTGAAGGGAATTAGTCATCAGAAAGAAGAGTATACGGATCCCCATCATGTAGATATTGGTGCAGATGTATTGTATGAGGCAATTCTTAAGCTGGATAAAAATGGACTTTAGGTTTTAACGGTAAAAGGAGAATGATTCTATGTTAGATCTTGCTGTTATTAATGGCTTTGTGTTTATTGAAGGTGGTTTCCGAAAAGCGGATATTGGAATAAAAAATGGAAAATTCGCATTGATTGCTGAAGCGGGGTATCTGCCAGATTCATTGCATACGATTGATGCTGAGGGAAAATATGTAATTCCTGGAGGAATTGATACGCATGTACATTACCGCGATCCTGGACACTGGGAGAGAGAGACCTTTGAAGCGGGTTCTCGTGCAGCGGCAGCAGGCGGGTGTACAACTTTTTTTGAACATCCGATTTCTATTCCGCCACAGTGGAATGGAAAAATTTTGAAGGAGCGTATCAGCATCTGCAGAGGTGAAGAGTGTACTGCGAATGCTCGCCATGAAAAAGGAAGCTGTGTGGATTTTTGCTTCTTCGGTGCAGCAGGGGGAGAACATCCGGAAGCAATCGAACCATTATCTCATGATGGAATTATTGCATATAAAACATTTCTGCACGAAGCTCCAGAAGGAAGAGATGAGGAGTTTGAGGGCCTTACAAGCGAAAATAACGAACAATTATATCGCGTACTTCAGGAGGTTAAAAAGACAGGTCTGCCAATTGCAGCACATGCAGAAGATAATGAACTTGTAACAGGCTTTATCAAACGTCTTAGAGCGGAAGGGCGTCAGATAGAAAATATCGCTCATTGTGAGTCTCGTCCGCCTATCGTGGAGATTGAGGCAATTTCTAAGATGCTAAAATTTGGTAAGGACGTTGGATGTCCCGTTGAATTGGTGCATGTTTCTACATGGCAGGCTATGGAATTGGCGAAAAAAGCAAAGGCAGAGGGACAGTCGGTGATGGTTGAAACCTGCCCACATTATTTGCTTCTTGATGAAAGCTATGTTGAAAAATATGGCTCATATGCAAAGTGCAATCCAGCTTTAAGAAAAAAAGAAGATGCTGAACGTCTTTGGGATTATGTAAAAGATGGTACAGTTGATTTTATTGGCAGTGATCATAGCCCATTTCTTGTCTCTGAAAAAGAAAAGAAAGATAAAAATGGGAATAAAGATATTTTCCTGTCTCCTTCAGGCTTTCCAGGAATTGATCTCCGCCTTCCACTGATGATTACAGAAGGTTTGAAACGTGGTATCGGTCTCGAGAGAATTGTAGAACTCTTAAGTGTAAATCCGGCAAAGCTGTTTAACATTTTTCCGCAAAAAGGCACAATTTCAGCTGGCTCAGATGCAGATCTTGTTATTATTGATATGGATAGGAAAACGACTTGTCATGCAAAGGACAGTTATTCACAGGCGAAAGATATTATGAAAATATATGAGGGATGGGAATTTAATTGTGCAGTTGATAAGACAATTGTTCGTGGACGTATTGTGTATGAGAATGGCATAGTTGATGAGACGGCAGCCGGATGGGGAGAATTTATAAAACCTATAAAAGCAAATAATAAGAATTAGATAAAAAGATTGTTCTAGGACAGCAGTTAAAAACGCATGACAAAGAGGGCCGAAAAACGGGAAAAATCTCCCATTTTTAAAGAATATATTTTCCATTTTCATCTAAATTGCGATATACTAATAAAAAGAAATGCTTAAATAAAATATATTTAGATGGGGAGAAAACGATGCCGGAAAAAGAGCCACAATACATAAATTCAATTATAAGAGCAACTGCTATTTTGGAATTATTTGAAAAGCTGAATGTTCAGTATCTTGGAATTGCGGAAATTAGCAAAGAGATAGGGGTTCAAAAAACAACAGTATTTAATATAGTCAAGACGTTGGTGCATCAGGGATGGTTGATACAGGATAGCCCAAATGGAAAGTATCGTCTTGGTACAAGAATTCTTAGAGTCTCTACGATGATTACACGAAGCATTACAACAGAAGAGCTAATAGAACAAGAGATGAGGCGGCTCCGTGATAAATATAACGAGGATGTTGTTTTGACTGCTATGGTAGATGGTGTTCCGATCTGTGTAGAAAAAGTGAAGTCGGAAAATTATCTTCAAATTCAGTCGAAGGTAGGACGTGTGAGCAGCTTGATTAAAGGTTCAACTGGAAAAACATTGTTTGCCTGGCAGTCAGAGCAATTTATTCAAGATACATTGGAAAAAAACTTTTCAAATACAGAGGAGGGGCTGCTGGAACGAAAAATAACAGAAGAACAGCTCAAAACAATTCGAAAACATGGGTATTGTATTAGTGTTTCTGAGCAGGATAAGGGAGTTGCTTCAATTGCTGTCCCGATTTTGGATGATAAGGGAATCGCAGTTTACTCATTAGCGGTCATTGGTGAGGAAAATCGAATGAAACAGAAGGGACTTCCGGAAATTTGCCAGGAGCTTATGAAAACAGCACAAAATTTAAGCAAAGAAAGACATTATATTAAAAATTAAAAAATGCAAAAGAATAATCAAAGTAGAAAAGCTCAAACAAAGTAAATATAAGGTTTCAGCATTGACAGAAAGACTAACTATTAAAAGTCAAGTTTAAAACGAAGTTTTTTTGAATGAATTGCAGAAATGCACTTCAGATATAGTTGTACTTTGAAAACTGCATGACAAACAGAGTGTCATTGCTGGCACTCTAAAAGGAGATATTTACAGAAAAAAAGTTAAGCTGTTGGCAGATATGCTTTTCTGGATTTCTCCATTGCAAAAATCAATCGCACAAGCTTCTTAGCGGCATGGGATATGGCAACATTATAATGCTTGCCTTCCGAGCGTTTCTTTGCAAGATATTCACCAAAGGATTTATCCCAGTGACAGACGTATTTTGTGGCGTTGTAAAGGGCATACCGGAGGTATCTGGAACCTCGTTTCTCCATATGGGAATAACAGTTATCTAACTGCCCTGATTGATAAGTAGAGGGAGACATTCCTGCGTATGCGAGGATCTTATCTGCAGAATCAAAACGGCAGAAATCTCCAATCTCAGCAATAATCATGGCACCCATCCGGTAACTGATGCCAGGAATGGTAAGAATCGGTGACTGGATTTCTTCATCCATGATCTGTTTGATGGCGGCTTCGATTTCATCAATTTCAGAAGTCAATTCTTGAATGAGTTTAATGGTGTGTTTCAGTTCCAAGGATTTTGCAGGCATATTCGAACCGATTGAGTTTCTGGCAGCTTCACGAAACATGACAGCAGTGTCTTTTCCGTATCTGTTCTTTGAACTTTGGGAGAGCAGATTGATAAGCCGAGTAAGATGTGCAGATGCAACAGCGTGAGCAGATGGAAATTCAGATAACAAAGCGTAAACAGATGCCATATGAAGGGTTGGAACAAGCTTTTCTAATTCTGGGAAAAGGATACAGATAAGCCGTGAGACAGATGGTTTGAGTTTTGCACGTTCCTTTACTTTATCAAAACGATAACGAGTGAGTGACTTTAATTCCTCATTGTGGTAAGATGTGTCTGAGTAGGACTTTAAGTTCACATCAGACATAATCATAGACGCAATCGTGCGGGCATCTACTTTATCCGTTTTCGTCTTTCTAAGGCTAAGACTTTTTCTGTAAAGATTAGTATGTAACGGGTTGATAACGTAGGTTGGCAGACCTTTATCTAAGAGATATCCAAGCAGATTGTAACTATAGTGTCCAGTGGCTTCAAGTCCTACTTTTACTTTGGTTAAATCATCTGATACGGATTGTATTTTCTGAAATAAGGTTTCAAACCCATCCCGGTTGTTAGAGATGGTAAAGGATTTAAATAATACCTCACCGTCTGAGTTAGTAATAAAGCAATCGTGTTTGTCTTTGGCAATATCAATTCCAACGTAAATCATAAAAATCTCCTTTGAGTAAATATTTTGATACTGTTTATAGAACCACTGGTACTCCTTGCGATTGTAACCTCGTTCTAAATAAACCGTCATGCGGTATCTAACTGATTAACAAATATACAAAGGGACTGTGGTTGTAGCCTTTCTGAAACCATCAAGTGGTAGGAGAATCAAAACAATCCACAGTATCTCCAATAGTATAGCATACAGACCTTGGAGAGGGTCTATAAACACTACTACTTTATAATACGAGGAGCAGAGGAAATGAATAGAGAAACAAATCCAATTCCACAGGGCAAATATGTACCAGCAACAAGATTTGAGAATATAATCTTCACAGCAGGAATGACACCTCGCAGCAATGGGATTTTGATTAAAGTGGGAAAGATTAAAGCATCGGACGAGGTTGCAGATTATAAAGACGCAGTTGTCCAAGCGGCTCAAAATGCATTGACAGCAGCAAAAAATAAATTAAAGGATGGAGAAAAGATTATTCAGCTTCTGCAGATTACTGTATATGTAAATTCAGAGACAAATTTTACAAAGCAATCTAAAATTGCTGACTTTGCGTCAGAGTATTTTTATGAACAACTTGGAGAAGCAGGTATTGGAAGCCGTGCTGCTGTTGGTGTTTCAGTTCTTCCAGGAGAAGCGCCTGTTGAAATCTCGCTTATTGCAGGGGTTGGGAAATAGATTCTATGTTAATAGTTGGGGCGGTATTCTAAAGAATGCCGCCCATTTTTACTATTTTGCAAGAATAATTATAACTTATTTCCTGAAATCAAAGGCGCTATATTCGAAGCTTTTGTCTGGACAACGAAAAGCAAGCACCTCTCCTCTGCTTAGAGACGGGAGGAGAGGTGCTTAAAAGTGAAAATAATATTGAAATAAACTATGCGCGGTACCGGTCTACCATTTTGCAGATTCTTTTAACAGCATCAACGGCTTTGTCATGATCCTGAGAAAAGTTCATACGGATGAAGTTGTCGTACTGTTTGCCAAATTCAGTGCCAGGTGTTACAGTGACATTCGCTTGGACGCGGCAGAGCTTTGTGAACTGAAAGATATCAATTTTTAATTTTGGAAGCTGCATAAAGATATAACTTCCTCCTTCCGTCGGCCGTGCCCAACATCCAGAACAGCTGTTAATGACAGCGAGAATATCATCTCGAATCTGTCTATGATCGTCAATTCTCTTTTCCAGCCAACCGTCTGGTTCGGAGAACCATCTGTAAAATGCGGCTTGATTGTAACCGGCACAGCGTAGGGAAACGACTGCTTGGAGTTTTTCCATGCGGTTGATGATTTCTGGTGTGCCGTAGCCAACACCGAGACGAAAACCGCTTAAGGACTCTGTTTTAGAAGGTCCCATGATAGTGATGAGCTTTTCTGGTTTTTCAGGAAGTGCACGCATGTGCGTGTATGTAATATCTTTTTCGAGAATCTGGCGGCTGTACAGTTCATCAGCAAGAACTGCAACGTCATATGTCTTTGCGAGACGGGCAATCTCGACAACCTCTTCTTTAGAAAAAACTGCTCCGGTTGGATTATTCGGATTAGAATAAAGAAAAAGTTTTGCGCCATTTTTAAAAGCTTCTTCCAATTCTTTAAGATCTATACCAGAAGTGTGAGGCATAGCCTCTTTCCAGTGCATAGGAATTGGAATTATTTCACCTTCAAAGAATTCGACAAGTTTGCGATTGTCGAAATAATCTGGTTCAACAATAGCAACCTTGTCTCCTCTTCCTATTAATGAGCCCATTGCTAAAAAAAGAGCACCTTGAGTACCTGGTGTAAGGATAATTTCGGTTTGTGGGTTTACAGGAGCTCCACTATATTCTGAAAGTTTTTCTGCGAGATATTCACGAACTGCTCCTTTCCCGCGGTATTCGGTATAGGCTTGGTATGTACCATCAACACAATAATGTTTTATGAATGTTTCAAGTGTGCCCGGAATTGGCTGATGAGCGTTGACATCACCATGAGAAAAGTCTACAGCGGCTCCTTCAATCTCTCCCCCTATCATTGGAAGATTTTCAAATTTTTGGAATTCTTCCTGACCAGGAGCATTATCGGTACTAAGTTTAGAAAATTTTTCTGCTAAATAATCCATAAAAACTACCTCTCTTTCATTTTGAGCCAAAATTTTTGCAATTGGATTTTTTGGTTGCCTGCATAAGTACTATATTTATGGCGGCAGTGTGACTGCTCCTTTATGTTTGTACCTTATCATAAAATAATTATATTGTAAAACGAATTAATCAGATATATAATATGCAAAAAATAGATATTTTTGGAGAATATTTATGAATGATGAGATCTTAGAAACGTATTTGAATATTGTTAAAACCTACAGCTTAACAAAAACGGCAGAAAACATGTTTATATCACAGTCAGCGGTGAGCAACCGTCTGCTCAGCTTGGAGAAGGAGTTAAATGTCAAACTGATTGAGCGTAGCCCAGGACAGAGAGGGATCAATTTGACGCAAAAAGGCGAAGAGTTTATTGAGTTTGCAGAACGACATCAAGAGTTAAATCGTCAAATCAAAGATTGGAGCCGAGGTGATGTGCCGGAAGTTCTGAGAGTATCGTCAGTTATTAGCCTTACTGATTATGTAAAGGGATTTTACAGAGAACTTTTGGGAACAGGAAAAATTTCTATTACACTGGCAACCCACTGGACAGATAGGATTATTTCAATGTTGAAAAATCGTGAAACAGATATCGGAATTACTCCACGTGTATTTTATTCCAAAGTAGTGGAAGCGGTTCCGATTTTTCATGAAAGACTGTACTTGGTGAGTAACAGAAACGTTTCTGATTACCCGGAGTGTGTGGATCCAAAGACTCTAACGCGCTCAAAAGAAATTTATTTTGATTGGGGCATAAGCTTTGTGGAGTGGCATGAAAATCAGATGAATCCACTAGAACTTCCACTTATGGTGACAGACACGACAGAACTAATCCCAGAACTCCTTCGGATTCCGGGTTCTTTCAGTATCATTCCATCATGTATTTATGATAATTACTGCGATCCAAACCTGAAACTTTCCAGAATTGTTCCAGAGCCACCTCCAAGAGTGTGCTATCTATTGAAACTGAAGGAGCACCATTCTCCAAAATGGAAGTTAATTGAACAATTTGAAAAGGAGTTTAAGGAATATGTAAAAAGGCTTGGAGGTGTCTTGGTAGAATAAACAATCTTTTTTGTCTGGCATGATTAAAATGGACTTCCGCCCAGAAATACGTTTTGTTATGTTGTTAGAGTATTGCATCTGGAACTCTTATAGTAATTTTAAGGGGGGAGTAATTCATGCATATGTCGTGTCAACCCATTGGTGCTGCAGATTGTGTCAGGCGTTTGGCGCGGTCTTGACAAAAACGCCCCTGCCGTGTATACTGAATTAGCTGATAAAATATAATTATGTCATAAAGATTCCGCACAGCCGGGGAGTTAGCGGTGCCCTGTACCTGCAATCCGCTATAGCAGGGGTGATATTCTGCCTAGGGTGCTTGTTTGCAGAGCTGCCCCTTGTAAGTGGCGTTGAAGTTTGGGTCTTGCGCAATGGGAATCCATGAACCGTGTCAGGGCAGGAATGCAGCAGCACTAAGTGGAAGCTCTCGTGTGCCGCGAGGGAGCCTGGGCCGAGTTAACTGCAAGGGTAACGTCTGTGAAGAGCATTCAAAGCAGAATGTGCGGATTAAAATAATAAAGAATTACTGATCTCTCCGGGATAATGCCGGGGAGATTTTTGCATTGTGGGGGTATATATGCCCTTGCACAAAACTGCTTTAAAAAGGAAAGGATATATTTTCCAGTGACTTAAATTGGAACATGGAAAATATATCCTTTTCCTTTTAAAACCGCATAATTCCTAAGCTTTCCGTAAAGATTTTTTCCTTGCCCGCAAGAAAAGATTGTATTATAATTACAAAATGGGTATAGTGTAACCTGAAATACCTATATACAGACAAGCAGAAAGGGTGTGACATGATGAAACGAATTGGTATGCTTACCAGCGGCGGCGACTGCCAGAGTTTAAATGCCACCATGCGGGGCGTAGCGAAAGCGCTTTATAAAAAATACAATGACGAAGTGGAAATTGTAGGCTTTGAAGACGGATATAAGGGTCTGATGTACGCGGATTACCATATTATGAAGCCGTCCGATTTTTCCGGTATTCTGACACTGGGCGGAACCATTCTCGGAACTTCCAGACAGCCGTTTAAGCTGATGAGAACACCGGATGAGAACGGACTTGATAAAGTGGCGTCCATGAAGCACACCTATTATAAATTAAAGCTGGAATGTCTTGTGGTTCTCGGAGGAAACGGAAGCCAGAAGACGGCCAACCTGCTCAGAGAGGAGGGGCTGAACGTGATCCATCTTCCTAAGACCATTGATAATGACCTCTGGGGAACGGACATGACTTTTGGCTTTGACAGCGCAGTTACTGTGGCGACCAACGCCATTGACTGCATTCACACCACAGCGGCCTCCCATGGACGCGTCTTCATTGTGGAGATTATGGGACATAAAGTGGGGTGGCTGAGTCTGTACGCGGGAATTGCCGGCGGCGCGGATATTATTCTGCTTCCGGAGATTCCTTATGATATCGATGTGGTGGTAGACGCCATCAAAAAGAGAACGAAAGCAGGAAAGAATTTTACTATACTGGCTGTGGCTGAGGGAGCTATCTCAAAAGAGGATGCGGCCCTGACTAAGAAGGAGCTGAAGGAAAAGAAGAAGTCCGGCCCCGTCTATCCGTCTGTGGCCTATGAGCTGGGGGCTAAGATTACAGAGCGGACAGGCCAGGAGGTCCGTGTGACTGTTCCGGGCCATATGCAGAGAGGCGGAGAGCCGACTCCCTGCGACCGTGTATTATCTACCCGCCTGGGAGCTTCTGCGGCAGGCCTGATTATGCGGGGTGAGTACGGCTATATGGTATCTATTAAGAATAACGAGATCGTCAAGGTGCCTCTGTCTGAGGCCGCAGGCAAGCTGAAGACGGTGGATCCGTCCTGCGATATGATCCGGGACGCTAAGGCTATCGGAATCAGCTTTGGCGATGAATAGAGCGAGGAGTTAAGAGGCTATGTCGTATACAGCCCTTTACCGAAAGTGGCGTCCCGCCTCCTTTGAGGACGTAAAGGGGCAGGATCACATTGTAAAAACATTAAAAAATCAGGTAGAGTCAGGCCGGATTGGGCACGCCTACCTGTTCTGCGGCACCAGGGGAACCGGAAAGACCAGTATCGCGAAGATTTTTGCCAGAGCGGTCAACTGCGAACATCCGAAGGACGGAAGCCCGTGCAATGAGTGCGAAACCTGTAAGCGGATTCAAGAGGGCGCTTCCCTGAACGTGGTGGAGATTGATGCAGCTTCCAATAATGGCGTGGAAAATATCCGGGAAATCAGGGAGCAGGTGCAGTATCCGCCTACAGAGGGGAAATACAGAGTTTACATTATCGACGAGGTTCACATGCTTTCCATCGGCGCTTTTAACGCGCTGCTAAAGACTCTGGAGGAACCGCCGTCCTACGTAATCTTTATTCTGGCTACCACAGAGGTTCACAAGATTCCCATTACCATTCTGTCCAGATGTCAGAGGTATGACTTTAAGAGAATTTCTCTGGATACCATTGCAGGCCGCCTGAAGGAACTGACGGAGGCGGAGCATATCGAGGCGGAGGAGCGGGCTCTGCGCTATGTGGCCAAGGCGGCGGACGGATCCATGCGAGACGCTTTAAGCCTGTTGGACCAGTGCGCGGCCTTTCACTTTGGGGAGCCTCTCACCTACGACAATGTGCTGGAAGTGCTGGGCGCGGTCGACAACAGCGTGTTTTCCCAGCTGTTTCGCGGGGCTGTGGAGGGAAGGACGAAGGACTGCATCAGCGCGATTGAGGAGATTGTGATTCAGGGCAGGGAGCTTTCACAGTTTGTCACAGATTTTATCTGGTATCTGAGAAATCTTCTGATTGTCCAGTCTGCCGACGACGCGGAGAATATCCTGGATACGTCCATGGAAAATCTGCGCCAGTTAAAGGAGGAAGCGGCTCTCACAGATGGAAATACGCTGATGCGCTATATCCGCATTTTCTCAGAGCTGTCCGGCCAGATGCGCTATGCCAGCCAGAAGCGAGTGCTTTTGGAGATTGCGTTTATTAAGCTGACAAAGCCTTCCATGGAGCAGAACCTGGACTCTGTGCTTCAGAGGATTTCCGAGCTGGAAGCCAGGATAGCTCAGATTCCGTCCCCGGCTGAGCTGGCTGCCCTGGCGGCGGCCGGACAGGCGCCTGCGGCGCAGGAAGCAGCAGGCGGAGCTTCCATTTCTGAGACGGCTGGTGAACATACGGCAAAACCGGAGACAGTGGTGCTTCCCAAGGCCCAGTATGAGGACCTGATGGCAGTTAAGAGCGACTGGGGAAAGCTTTCCAGGAAGCTGGGCGGCGCCATGCGGGTGGCCCTTCAGGGAACCTCGCTAAAGCCGGCGGGGGAAGGATGCCTGTCCATTGAGTTTACAGACGTCAATAACTATAGTATTATGAATCAGGAGAACCGCCTGGCAGAGCTTAAAGAGCTGGTGGAGGCTGATTACCACAGGACGATTGAATTTAAAGCCCATCTTCGGGAAACTTCGGTTCCCGTATCAACGGTTTATGTAAGCGACGAGGATTTGAAGGTAATTCACGACGTGATAGAGATCGAGGACTGACAGACACAGTGACACAGTCACATAATTTCATTTATTTATTTTTAGGAGGATAAACACCATGGCAAAACGTGGCGGTTTCCCGGGAGGAATGCCTGGGAATATGACAAATCTGATGAAGCAGGCGCAGAGAATGCAGCGCCAGATGGAGGAGACGACAAAGGAGCTGGAAGAGAAGGAGTACACAGCTTCCTCAGGCGGCGGAGCCGTGACAGTGACTGTTTCCGGAAAGAAGGAGGTTGTCTCCGTAAAGCTTTCTGAGGAGGTTGTGGATCCGGATGATATTGAGATGCTGGAGGATCTGATTGTGGCAGCAACAACGACGAAAGA
>OBYG01000974.1_pt1 | contig 14724 bp, 9 predicted proteins | sample 1538201 | NCBI WGS metagenome assembly OBYG01 (sample SAMEA2580177, study PRJEB22360) | human gut metagenome | biome: human gut; feature: human-associated habitat; material: faeces | place: Denmark | collected 2008/2010 | reverse complement strand
AGAAGAATTATAAAGAAAAAATAAGCTCAGGAAAACATTTTCATAACGTTTTGTGCCTGAGCGAAGCGAAAGGAATGAATATAACGATGAACAGCAGACAGAATAGAAGACAGAAGAACAGACAGAAAAAGAGAGAAAAACCGAAACGCCTGGCAGGGGACAAAAGAAGAGAAAACAGAAAGAGAACCGAAAAGCGGGAGGAAGTCAGCGCTATTGGGCGTCTGACCAGGGAAATGATGAGCGACGTGATGGAGACGGCGTTAAAAAAACCTATCCAGACAGGCGAGTTCAGAAAACGCCCCGTGGAGCCGGCCTGGAGATGTCCGGCAGGATACGTTTACAGACTGGTGGAGCTGGATACCTGTACTATGGAATATCTGACGCCTGAGGACGCGGTGACCGGGCGGGTGATCCTGCAGCTTCACGGAGGCGGCTATATCGGCCCTATGAAAAATATTTACCGCCGCTTTGCAGTCCGCTATTCGAAGCTCAGCTACGGGGCAGACGTGCTGAGCGTGGACTACCGGGTGGCGCCGGAACATCCATTTCCTGCGGCTCTTGAGGACGCTGCGGCCGCTTACCGGTGGCTTCTGGAGGAAAAGGGCTACGAACCGGACAAGATCGTGGTCGCAGGGGACTCTGCCGGAGGAGGGCTGGCCCTGTCCCTTATTATGTATTTAAAGGATCAGAAGCTTCCTCTTCCAGGGGGAATTATCACCATGTCTCCCTGGACAGACGTGACGCTCAGCGGGGAATCCTATGAGAGCAACTATGAGATTGATCCGCTGTTTGGAAATTCCAGGGAAAATATGCTGTATCAGTGCAGCTACATCGGGGATGCGGACCCGAAGAATCCTTACCTTTCCCCTCTGTTTGGAGATTTTTCAGATCTTCCCCCCATGCTGATGCAGGCGGGGGAGTATGAGGTGCTGTTAAGCGATACGCTGCAGGTGTCGGAGAAGGCGAAAAAGGCAGGCGTGAAGGTACGCACCTCCATTTACGCCGGCATGTTCCACGTCTTTCAGATGGGCCTGGACCTGATTCCAGAGAGCCGGGAAGCCTGGGAGGAGGTTGGAGAATTTCTGAGGATTATTTACGGAATTCAGAGAACAGACGACGGAAAGCCGGTGAAAAAGGTGAAAAACAGAAGGCCTGAGGCGGATGCGAGGGCCAGGGAGCTGTTAAAGGCCATGATACGAGGAGAGCTTTCCGGCGGCGGAAAGGAACAGGAAGGAGAAAAACAGTGAAAATTACGGTAATTGCGGTAGGAAAAATTAAAGAGCGTTTTTTTGAGGAGGCTATCGCAGAGTATTCCAAACGGCTTTCCAGGTACTGCAGGCTGGAGATCATCCAGGTAGCGGATGAGAAGACGCCGGATCGGGCCAGCGAAGCAGTGGAAAGGCAGATTAAGGACAAGGAGGGGGAGCGGATTTTAAGCCATGTAAAGGACAGCGCTTATGTGATAGCTCTGGCAATTGAGGGGAAAATGCTGGATTCCGAGGCGCTGGCAGAGAAAATAAACTCCCTGGGCCTTAGCGGAGAAAGCCATATCCAGCTTGTCATCGGCGGCTCTCTGGGGCTGTCTAAGAAGGTGATGGATCGAGCTGATTTTGCTCTGAGCTTTTCTAAGATGACTTTTCCACATCAGCTGATGCGGGTGGTGCTGCTGGAGCAGATTTACAGAAGCTTCCGGATTATTGAGGGGGCGCCGTATCACAAATGATGAAGCGGATGGTATGTTTTGGAGATTCCAATACCTTTGGCTATGACGCCGGTTCAAGGCTGGGGAGACGGCTGGATGCGGGGGAGCGGTGGCCTGAGGTATTTGCAGAGCTGACGGGCTGGGATACGGTCAACGAGGGCATGAACGGGCGGGAGATCCCCGCAGGCTGGTTTCTGGAACGGTTTGACAAAATTTTGGAGGAGGACGCCCCCTTTGACGTTCTGGCGGTGATGCTGGGAACCAACGATATCTTAAATTCCTTTCAGCCGGACGCCGCGGAGGCGGGGCGGAACATGGAAGCGTTTCTTCTGCACGCGCTGAACCATCCGCAGATTCAGGGAGAGGGGAAAAAGATTCTTCTCATCGCTCCTCCTGGGATTGACATAGGAAGGTATGGAGAAGAGGAGGAGATCTTTGACAGGGAGGCGAAGGCCCTGGGGCCGGTTTACAGGCAGATCGCAGAAAAACTGGGCCTGCAGTTTGCCGATACCTGGGACTGGGAGATTCCCCTGGCCCACGACGGAGTACATTTTACAGGAGAGGGGCAGAAACAGTTTGCCAGGAAGCTTTTCGAGAGTCTGGTCAAACAAAAACTCCTGTGATATACTCCTGACAGAAAAATGAAATGAGAAACAGGGGAGGAATGAAACGCCCATGGCGCAGGAATATTACTATGGACAGATGAACCGGGAGGAACAGGAGGCGTACCGCGGCATGTTCGCCGGGTTCTGTGAAATCGCTTCGGAAATTTCCGTAAGGAGACTGGACAACCGTCAGCTGTCCGACGTCTTCTTCAGACTCCGGCTGGATCATCCGGAGATTTTTTATGTGGAGAGTTTTCAGTACCGGTTTACAGAGGACTCCCAGTATGTGAGAATGAAGCCGTCCTACATGTTTGAAAAAAAGAAGATAAAGGAACATCAGAAGGCACTGGAGGGCAGAATCAACCGCTTAACGCGGCAGGCCCAGGGGAAGACGAAGGAGGAAGCGGAGCAGTTTATCCATGATTTTATCTGTGAAAACGTCACCTACGACAAATTAAAGAAACAGTACTCCCACGAGATTATAGGCCCTCTGCAGCAGGGGGTGGGGGTGTGCGAGGGAATCGCAAAGACCGTGAAAATCCTCTGCGACCGTCTGAATATCGAGTGCATCATCGCTGTCAGCGAGGCTGCTCCCGATCAGGGCATCAAGTACCGGCACGCCTGGAATGTGGTGAAGCCTGGGAAAACCTGGTATCACCTGGACGCTACCTTTGACAACTCTCTGGGCAGATATGGGGCCGCCCGATTCGATTATTTCAATCTGGGGGACAGGGAACTGTTCAGAGACCACCAGAAGCTTCTCTATCCCGTTCCGGCCTGTCCGGACAGCGGCAGCTTTTATTACAGAGAGCAGAGACTTTCTCTGACCAAGGAGGAGGACGTGGCCAGGCGTCTGAAGACGGCGCTCAGGAAAAAACAGCCTTATTTCGTATTTCACTGGAGAGGCGGAAAACTGAACCGCGAGCTGGTGCGCTTCTTCTACGAGGAGGCCTGCCGGACGGCGGAGGAAAAGGGAAAGTTTGCCGCTCTCTCGGTGAACGTGCCCCAGTCTGTGATTGAAATTGCCATCAGAGACAGACAGGCGGAGAAGGAGATCCAGGAAGAGGAAGCCAATGAGGGAGAGCTGACAGAACAATAGCGCCTGGGACGGCGCGCAGGAGGAAGCTATGAGATTTTTTACCAAAAAAAGGAATGCGCCCAGATATGAAGCGGGGGAGCTTTTCTTCTGCCGGGAGGCTCAGGGAAGACAGATAGCAGACCGGATCTCGGAGATGATAAAGAGTCCATATGAAAAAGAGGGCGGCGCCGTCCGCTTTCAATGCCAGGGCGTAGAGTTTTCCTTTGCAGCGTTCGGAATAGAGGACGAGGGAGAGGCCCGGATCTATGCCAGGCAGGAGCTGAGCGGGGTGAAGGGATATCTGCGGAATCTGGAAACGGCGCATGGAAACGTAAAACGCCATCTCCTGTACACGATAGAACAGTGCGGGAGCGTAGTACGGGTTCACTATTCTTTCAGCCGGAAAAGTGAGAGAGCGGACAGGGAGAAAATCCTTCTGGCCGAGAACAGGATGAACGAGATTCTGAAGGAGCTTCGGGGCGTCCGGACCAAAGGAGGAAGCGCCCTGGCAGGGCCGGACGGCAGAATGATCCTGGATGACAATGGAAACAGCAAGGTAAAGAACTATCTTCCTCTGCTGGAGGAGAGAAGCCAGGAAGAGGGGCCGGAAGAGAAGGCTTTCCTGAAGGAGGCTCTGGCCAGGCGGAAAAAAAGCGTGATGCAGCTGAGGCGCCGGCAGATTTATACGCCTCTGTCCCTGCCTGTGATAGAGACGGAGAGGGAGGCTGACAGAAGAGCAAAACATCAGATCTGCGGGAGAGCCGCCGCGCTGCTGACCGTATCCCTCTATTCCGAATGTCTTCTGGGGGAGGGAATGACTCCTTCTGAGGCGGGAGCCTTTGTACGGGACATTGCAGGGCGATTCCGGGCTGAGGAATTTTTTTCGCCGTCTGAGAAGGCTTATCTGAGGGACGGCTGCCCTGATTACAGGACGCAGATTCAGTTTTCCTGGCAGTATGAAAACCTGTATGTGATGGAGTGGGCGCTGGGCCTGTTTGAAAGGCTGGACTGGCCGGAGAACATCTGCAGTGTGGAGGAATGCGCGGCAAAAATCAGGGAGTTTTGCTCGCTGGAGGAATTTGAGCGCAGCGTCAGCCTCCGTCTGGAACGGGAACTTTTAGATGCGGCGGATCTGTACTACCGCCTTCACTGGGCCTGCCGGGACGCGGCGGCCAACGGTTATCCGCTTCCGGAAAAGGTGCTTCCAGAGGCAGCCGCAGAGAGACGCCGCGGGCTGTTCTGGGCAGCCGGCTGCAGGACGGCGCCGGGAGAGACGCCGGGAGGGACGCTGGAGGGAGACGGCTGGGATCAGACAGATTTGACAATTTAACAGAAAAATTAAGATAAACTTTATTGTTTTCATGAATTATTTATTGTATAATAGCATATAATCAATGCAGAACGTCGAATGCCGTCAGCCGCGGCAGCGGGAGAACCAATCTTTTGGGGTGAATTGGCAGGCCTTGTCATAGGAAACCTTCTTTTCCGAATCCGTCAGCTAATCTCGCAGACATTGGAAGGATTTGCGTATCGGCAGTACGTGTAATTTCAGTGCGTTTAGATGCCTATTTTAGATGTCTATTTCAGAAAAACCTTTCGCCGCCTGCTTTCACAGGCGGTTTTGCTTTTCTGTATTGTGTCACTTCAGGCGGACCGACGGTCCATGGGAACCGAACATGCAGGAGGGTGATCCAATGATTGAATTCAAACATGTTTCCAAAACGTTTCACGGCAAGAAAATAATCGACGACATCAGCTTTCAGATTCCGGACGGAGAATTTGTGGTTCTGTTAGGAGAAAGCGGATGCGGAAAGACAACCACGCTTAAGATGATCAACAAGCTGATTCTCCCGTCAGAGGGCACGGTGGAGATTAACGGGCGTGATATCGCCCACATGGATACGATTGCGCTGCGCAGGCGGATGGGGTATGTGATCCAGCAGATCGGCCTGTTTCCGCACATGACTATCAGGGAAAATATCGAGATTATTGCGAAGATGAAATCCAAGGACAGGGATCGGATGGAAGAAAACGCCATCCGCCTGATGAACATGGTAAATCTGGATCCGGCCACGTTTATGGACGCCTATCCGTCGGAGATGTCAGGCGGGCAGCAGCAGAGAGCGGGCGTGGTTCGGGCCTTTATGGCGGAGCCGGAGATCATTCTGATGGATGAGCCGTTTTCAGCCCTGGATCCGATTACAAGGGCGCAGATTCAGACAGCCCTCATTGACATGCAGACAGCCATGAAGCGGACGATTGTGTTCGTAACCCACGATATGGACGAAGCTATCAAGCTGGCAGACCGCATCTGCATTATGGAGGAAGGAAAGATTACCCAGTTTGATACGCCGGAAAATATTCTCAAGAATCCGGCCAATGATTTCGTCCGGAATTTTATCGGTCCGAAACGTATCTGGACTTCACCGGAGTACATAAAGACCAGGGACATTATGATTACGGATCCAGTGTGCTGCCATCCGAAGATGCCGATTTTCAAGTGCATCGAGACCATGGGACGGAGAAAGGTCGATACCCTGATGCTGACGGATCAGAAGGGCCGGCTGTTCGGCGTACTGTTCGCCGAGTCCCTCATCGGAGTCCACGATATCAAGAAACCGGCGGAGGATTTCATGTATCGGGAATTTACCTCCGTAGGGCCGGACAGCTCCATTGTGGATCTGCTGACGCTGTTTGACGAGCACCATCTGTCTACCCTGCCGGTTGTCAACAGCCAGGGAATCATCGAGGGACTGATTACGAGAAGCACGCTGATTAATACGCTGAGCCGCCAGTTTATCGCAGATGAAGGAAAGGAGGAGTCATAATGGGAGTAATGGAAGGAATGAAGGAATTATTGAACTATTTTGTCTCCTCAAAGGAAGAGGTTCTTTCTCTGCTGATCGAGCACATCGAGCTGACAGTGCTGGCGCTTCTGGCCGCCATCCTCATCGGAGTGCCTCTGGGCATTCTGATTTCCTATATCCGCCCGGCCAGCAAGCCGGTGCTGGCCTTTGCAAACATTGTCCAGGCGGTGCCAAGCATGGCTCTTTTAGGCCTGGCTATCCCGGTGTTTGGAATCGGGATGAAGCCGGCTATCTTTCTGGTAGTCATTTATTCCCTGCTTCCGATTATCAAGAATACCTACGCGGGGCTTATGAATATTAATGAGCAGATGCTGGAGGCGGCGGAGGGAATCGGACTGACGAAAAGCCAGATTTTATTTAAGGTAAGACTTCCCATGGCTCTACCTGTTATCATGACCGGTGTGAGAATTTCCGCAGTTTCCGCAGTGGGACTGATGACTCTGGCAGCCTATGTGGGCGGCGGCGGACTGGGATATCTGGTATTTTCCGGAATCAGAACCGTCAGCAACGTGATGATCCTGGCAGGCGCCATTCCGGCCTGTATCCTGGCCCTCTTAGTGGACCGGGTATTTGCGGCAATTGAGACGATTGTGACTCCTGTCAGCCTGTTGGATGGCAAGAATAAGGATGAGAAGCGCAGACGGAAAAAGAGAGAGATGTTCGTCATTGCCACAGCAGCAGTTCTGCTGATTGCCCTTCTGTTTACCAGCCTGTTCCAGACGAAGAAGACGGCTGATATCAGAATTGCCAGCATGGACTTTACGGAGAACGAGATTTTTGCCTATATGCTTTCTGAATCCATAGAGAGAGAGCTGGGGCTGGACGTGGAGACTACTCCGGATCTGGGAGCCGGTTCCGTCTGCATGTCTTCGATTCAGAGCAATGAGATCGACGGTTATGTCGACTACACGGGAACGCTCTATGTAAATATTCTGAAGAATCCGGCCAGCTCTGATGTGGAGCAGGTTTACCAGGATTCTGTAAAGGGCATGAAGGAGCAGTACGGCCTGGAGGTATTAAATTCTCTGAATGTGAACAATACCTACACCCTTTCTACCACAAAGGAGCTGGCAGAGCAGTACAGTTTAAAGACGATCAGCGACCTGAAATCTCTGCCTCAGCCAGTGACGATCTGTTCCACGCTGGCCTTTATGAACCGGGAGGACGGCCTTCTGGGAGTGGAGGACAAGTACGGCTTCCAGTTTGATAAGAAGGGCGTGGACGGTTCTGCCCGCTACACAGCTCTGATGAACGGGGAAGGACAGGTAATCGACGCGTATTCCACCGACGGACTGTTAAAGAAATTCGATCTGGCAGTGCTGGAGGACGATGCGGGCGTATTTCCGCCTTACTATGCAGTTCCTGTTTTCCGGGGAGAAATCATGGAGAAATATCCGGAAATCAGGGAGATTACAGAGCAGCTGGCTTCTGTGCTGTCCACAGACGTTATGGCGGGACTGAACTACCTGGTGGACGAGGAGGGACAGAAGCCTCAGGATGTGGCCCATGAGTTCCTTCAGGAGAACCTGCCGGAGTACGCGAGAAAATAGCGGGGGACACATGGCATAAAAAGAACAGGGAGAAGCTTTGCAGCTGCGGGAGGAGACGCCGAAGCCGCAGGGCTTCTCCCTGATTTGTGAAAAAACGAAAGAGGCGCAGCGCGCCGGGAAGGAGCAGAAAAACGATGAATTACTATTTAGCCCCCATGGAGGGAATTACGGGATATATTTACAGAAATGCCTGCGGCAGGCATTTTGGGGGAGTGAAGAAATATTTCACTCCTTTTCTTTCGCCGCATATGAGGAAGGCCATGACATCCAGAGAGAAAAACGATATTTTGCCGGAGCACAATCAGGGGATTTACGTAGTTCCGCAGATTCTGGCAAACAACGGGGACGCCTTCTGCAGGGCGCTGGAGATTCTGGAAGATTTAGGATACAGGGAGGTGAACCTGAATCTGGGCTGCCCCTCCGGAACCGTGGTGTCCAAGGGAAGAGGATCCGGATTTCTGGCAGCTGACAGGCGGGAGGCGCTGTCTCAGTTTTTAGATCAGATTTACAGCTGCTCTGAACGGCGGGGGATGAAGATTTCCATTAAGACGCGGCTGGGAATGGAAAAGCCGGAGGAGTTTGAGGAGCTTCTCAGCCTGTACCTTCGTTTTCCTGTGAGCGAACTGGTGATTCACCCCAGAGTGCAGAAGGACTTCTATAAGAATACCCCCAGCCGGGAGGCGTTTTCTCTGGCTGAGCAGGCGGCCGGGCAGCAGGGAAAGCCGGAAGACTGGCTCTGCTACAACGGGGATATTTTCAGCCCGCAGGCGGCGGAGAAATTGTCAAAGGAGTTTCCCGGCACTGCCAGCGTGATGCTGGGGCGGGGCATGATTGCAAACCCGGGGCTTGCGGGAAGCCTGTCGGATCAGGACGCCAACATGACGGCGGAGGAGTTTCGAAGCTTTCACGACGAGATTCTGGAAGGATACCGGGAGATCATGTCAGGGGATCGGAACGCGCTGTTTAAGATGAAAGAACTGTGGAGCTATCAGATGACTCTGTTCCCTGGCTGTGAGAAGCAGGCGAAAAAAATACGGAAGGCAGGCACCATGGACAGCTATCTGGCGGCAGTGGACGAGCTGTTTGGAACGGGAAACTTCTGTCCGGAACGATATTTTGAGGGATTTTAAGGGAAGCTGGCAGGGCTTGTGGGAAGACTACAGGTTCTGCCGGTTTCTTTTGTTTTCAAAGGATTTGAGCGCGTGTGGCACAGAAAATTTATTTAACGCCCCACTCTGTGCCGTAACTTGCCGGAGCATATGTTCTGGTATAAAATTATGATAGCGTCAGTGTACAAAGGCGTGTTGTCCTTTGTATATCGACGCTGAGTAATCATGAACGGGGGAATGAGATGTCTGCTTTTTCAGAAAAATTAAAAAATATAATACAGGAAAAACAAATTGTAATTAACGATATGGCGAAAAAATGCCAGATAGAGCATTCGACTTTTTATAAAATTCTGAACGGAAAACGCCTTCCCTCCTCAAAGGAGTTGATCGTGCGGATGACAGAATATTTAAAATTGTCTCCAGATGAAGGGGAGACGCTGCTGGAACTGTACGATATGATGAAACTGGGGGAAGAGACGTTTTATCAGAGAAAATATGTAAAAGAATTTATAGAGAAGCTGAATGTGGACAGAGAACTGAAAATCATCTCAGAAGCAGGCTCTCTGAAATTTCAGGAAGAAACCTCTGTGATAGAAGGGGCTGCCAATGTCAATAAGATAGTGGAACACATTGTGAAGATGGAATATGAAAATTCTGGAAGAGTTCGGATGATCTGCCAGAGCGATTATGATTTTTTATACACTATTTTGTGTATGAATAAGGAAAATCCGCACTTTATTCTGGAACATATTCTCTGTCTGGAGAACGACGGCCCTCATGGGGGAGCTTCCAACATGGAAAGCGTGTGCAAGATCGCTCCTCTTTTGAAGGAAAATTTTGACTATCGTCTGACCTACTTCTATGATCGGATTCAATCCAGAAGCGGAAAAATGAGTCTGTTTCCACATATGATTTTAGGGGAAAGCCAGGCGGTTCTGCTCTCTTTTGATTATAAGCGGGGCCTTTATTATACAGATAAGACTTCAGTGGAGATGCTGGGAAATATATTTAGAAATTGCAGGGAATATGCAAAGCCCTTTGTCCTTTACGATGTGGGGATTTCTGATTTGAAGGCCGTGATGGAAGACAAGGCGCTGGCTGAAAAAAGTCAGATCTATGTTTTATGTCCCGCCCCGTATTTTGGCCATCTGTGCGAGCCGGAGCTTTGGATTAGCCTTCTGAAGCAGGATTTGCCCAACCGGAAGGAAATGGAAACGTTTCTGAGGGAAGATAACCAGTCGTTTATCGCAAAATGGCTCAGGGAGAACCTGATCCACTCGTATTTTACCAGAGAGGGATGCGAGGACTTTTATTTCCGCGGCCATGTGGTCGACCGCCTCAGCGTCTTCTGCGATATTATGCCGAAGGAGGAGCGGAGAAGATTAATAAAGAAGTTTCTGGACGAGATAAAAAAGGGAAAGATAAAGGCCAGGCTTCTCAAGAGAGAGCAGCTGAAAATGAACCAGGATTTTTATCTGTCGCTGTTTAATGAGACACTGGCCAACTGCACTGTAAGACGGCGGAACCAGAGCTATGCCATGATGACATTTAAAGAAAACATGATATGCAGAGCCATCTATGATTTCATGACCAGCTTAGACGACAGCGGCATGGTGGAGTCGGAGGAGCAGACGGTGCAGTATTTGGAGGGATTGCTAAAACAATAGAGGGAGGAAACGAATATGAAAAAGAAACGAGGGCTGGCGCTTTTTCTTTCGATGATTCTGACGCTTCACTCAGCGGCAGTTGGATTAGCGGGCACCAATATGGCTGTGGTGGAGAGCGGGATCAAGACGGAAAAAGCCACTGATTCAGACGCTGATGAGGAAAATCCGGACGCAGAACTTCCCGAAGAGGAGCAGGAGAACGAGCCGGAGAAAGAAGAAACAGAACCGGAGGAAGAAGGAGCAGAGCCAGAGAAAGAAGAAACAGAGCCAGAGGAGGAAAATGGCTCAGACGAAGAAAATCTGGAAAATGAAGAAGAGGAGGAGATAGAGGAACTGGAAGAGGAGGCCAGCCCGTCGGATGCGCTGGAGCTGCCGGAAGGGGTAGAGGTACCGGAGGATGCCTATTATTGGGAGGAGAATGGGCATTATTATAAATTTGTAGATGAACGTCAGATGAAATCTTACTCCTGGTATGAGGCAGAAAGAGCCTGTGAGGAGATGGGAGGACATCTGGTAACGCTGGAGTCAAGAGAAGAGCATATGTTTGTCAGAAGGCTCCAGCCTTATAGAAGTATTTGGCTTGGCCTTACAAAGGAAGACGGCGGAGATTGGGAGTGGATTACAGGGGAGCCGTTTATATATGAGGACTGGTTAGAGGGAAATCTATTATATAGCGAGGATCAGCATTATGCATGTATTCTGGCCTATGAAGGAACCTGGCAGCCTTTTTATGCAGCTAATTTTGCTGGGTATGTCTGCGAGTGGGACGAGTATGCCGGCCGACAGTATGTGGATCCAGAACCAGAGCGTCCAGAGAATGTTCCAGAAGATGCGGTGTATTTTGATTTGACAGAACATTGGTATCAGTATGTAGTGGATGATCTTACATGGAGAGATGCTGTAGAAACATGTGAAAAGGCACAGGGGTATTTGATTACTATTACATCTGGAGATGAAAATGCACTTGCTATGTGTTTAAGGCCGTCAAGCTGTTATACTTGGATCGGAGCAAGTGACGAAGAAACAGAAGGAATATGGAAATGGGTAACAGGCGAACCATTTGATTACACAGATTGGAGAGGAGGAGAACCTAATAACGCACACGGAAATGAAGACTATGCTTGTATTCCAGATTTAGGCCATTGGAATGATGGTGGCGAGAATTTAGTAGCTGCAGCAGGAAACGGCTACATTTGTGAGTGGGATGAGTCGCTTCCGGAGGAAAGAGAAGAAACTCTAATAGAGAGAGTCAAGAAATATACCAGTGAGTTTGATCAGGAATATATTGATGAAATCATTAATGGACCAGGGACAGAAATAGAGAAGTATAATAAGTTGAATCAGTATTATAATGAGTTAAAAGAAGGAGAAGATGAGGCAAAGGCGTTTTCATCGTTGACTAACAATAATTTATATGCTTCCTACCTGTTCTCAAAGAACTATTCCGATGTAGGACGGGCTGCTCTTGGTTTAAACGGTCTAATTTACGGAGAACTGTGGGATCATATTACATTACAGGATGTCGAATATAACAAATATAAAGAAATGTTAAGTTCTTTTATGAGAGACAACCAGGAAAATGAGGAGTCAGAAGAATATGTTTCTTTAGTTACGGACATCTTAAAAGATCAATTAGAAGAGGCACAGGGAGCAAAGGAAAAGGAACTGCAGGACGCCCTGGATTTAATTGAATCCAGAAATGTAGACAAAAAAGAATGTCAAAAAATTTTAGACAGTCTGAAAGAACAGTATACTATGGACATAGATAATCTGAAATATTTTTCAGAGATATGTGAACATATAGGGCAGGCAGCAGGGATAATCATGTTTGCTGGTAATGAGATAGAAAAAGTGATTGAATTAGAGGCAACATTTCAGTGCCAGGAAAACTATCTAGACTTTTTACAGTTTATAGAAGAGAATGAGAACCTTCCCAGTAAGCTTCAGAAAGCAGCCCATGATCTGGGACAAACGCTGTTTGAACAGACAGTGCAGACTATGAACCGAATCATAAAGGAAGCAAAAAGTTTTATGCTGGAAAATTTTATCGAGATCGAAGACCTGATAAAAGGAGAAACTTTGGGAAAAGTCTTTGGTTCTATTTCCTTGGGAATTGAAATCGTTGATCTTGGATTAAATATGAGCGAGTTTGTAGATGCTGCTACGTATGTAGAAGGATACGGACTTCTCCAGGAGGAGTATACGGAAAAACTACTGAAGGATAAAGAGCGATTTTTAGAAGCTCCTACAGAAGAAAATGCCAAGCAGTTTAAAAGAGATTATGAACTTCTTTGGGCTCTCAGATCAAGCGGCGAAGATAAATTTAAGGAATTTGTAGGGTATGACGATACGTGGCCTGGACATATACGCCAGTTAATTACGTTTTGGATTGACTATGAGCAGTATAAACAGATTGTCGATATATCAAAACAATACTTAAAGGAATCTAAATTTACAATGACAGATACTGTTTATGAAAAGAAAAGCATGCTGAAACCTTTTGACATGGAAATTCAGATTGCATGTAAGGCTGATGTATATGTCAGAAATTCATCAGGAGATGTGGTAATACAGGCAGAAAATGGAAAGATTTCGGAATTTGATGAGAATACATGGATCAGTATGATTGCAGATGGAGATATAACCATGCTGAGAATGCCATTTACTTCGGATTATGAAATAGAAATTAAAGCAGCAGAAAATGGCGTAATGCGATATTCCGCGCTGAAAAAGCCAGATGACGATGAGGAAGGATTTTTAAGCACAGTAAGAGATATTGAAGTGAGAACAGGGGATACCTATTATGCGGTACCAGCTTCTCAATTTAAGACATTGATAGACGCAGAGGGCATGGCTTCAGAGTTTAAAGAGGAAATGCTTCAGCCGGATGAGCCAGAGGATCACGTATATATAACAGCAACGGCTGGTCCAGGAGGCACAGCATTAGGAACAGGAAATTATTATAAGGGGCAGTATGTGATGCTGTCAGCAGTTCCAAAAGAAGGTTACTCTTTCTCTGGCTGGATGGAAAATGGAGTATTGCTTTCATCCGACTCTATTTTGGGTTTTAAAGCAGAAACTGACAGAGCTTTGCAGGCGGAATTTATAAAGAAAAATACGGAACAGGAAGCTTTTACTATTACAACCAGAGCCTCTCAGGGTGGAAAAATTCAGCCGGGTGGTACAATCACAGTAAAAAAGGGAGAAAATCAAACGTTTTGGTTTATACCAGATCCAGGATATAAAGTAGGGGAAATCATTATTGATGGAATCTCTTTAGGAGTTGTAGAAAAATATAATTTTGAGGAAGTAACGGCTGATCATAGCGTAGAGGCTTATTTTGAAAAACTCGATCATCCTTCTACGGATCCGCCTGTTCTGCCCGAAGAACCGGACAAGCCTTCTGAAAATCCAGATGATTCCGGCGGCTCAGACCATAGCGGAGGGAATTCTGGAGGAAGCTCTGGAGGAAATTCCAGCGGATCCGGCTCCCATCACTCTGGAGGAAGCAGCGGAGGCGGGGGAGGAAGCAGCAGCTTCGCCAGCTCGTCAGGTTCAGCCGGAGGAACAGGTCCGGCGGGAGATACGGGAATCATAACAGGGCCCAATCAGTCTTCAGGAGACGGTCTCTGCCATTGGATGCTGGACTCTATCGGCTGGCGGCTTCAATATCCAGATGGCAGCTATGCTAAAGGAACATCAGTTGTGGACAGACTTGGATGCGTCCAGGAGACATATTTATGGCTGTTAATTAACGGAGCCTGGTACGCGTTTGGAGCGGACGGTTATGCAGAATCAGGATTATTTAGGGATGCTGGTTACGGAGGAAGCTGGTTCTATGTTGACATTAATTCTGGAATGAAGACTGGCTGGCAGTTGGTCGACGGAATCTGGCGTTATTTTAATCCTGTTTCAGATGGAAGACAGGGCTCCATGTTCACAGCATCCAGAACGCCTGACGGATATTATGTAAATGAGAATGGAGAGTGGGACGGAGGGCCTGCAAATCCATAAGACAATAGCTTGCAGCGGAAATGCCCGTTCCTGAACAAAAATTATAGGTTCAGGAGCGGAGCTTCCGCTGCTTTTTTTTTATGGACTTTAGTCTGTTGAGCCCATTGGAGTTTTTCGCTGATCCGAAAAATG
>OBYG01000973.1_pt1 | contig 14770 bp, 12 predicted proteins | sample 1538201 | NCBI WGS metagenome assembly OBYG01 (sample SAMEA2580177, study PRJEB22360) | human gut metagenome | biome: human gut; feature: human-associated habitat; material: faeces | place: Denmark | collected 2008/2010 | reverse complement strand
TGCAGGCTACGCAGACGTGTTTGTTATCATCGCCGTTACCGATAAGGTGGTGGATAAGCGCGGCCGCAGCCAGAAGCTCTGCTCTGCTTTCATCGTGGAGCGCACCGACCCCGGCTTCTCCGTGGGCAAGCCGGAGGACAAGATGGGCATCCGCGGTTCTTCTACCTGCGAGCTGATCATGGAAGACTGCACCATCCCCAAGGACCGTATGCTGGGCGTGCGGGGCCGCGGCTTCCAGCTGGCGATGTCTGCTCTGGACGGCGGCCGTATCGGCATCGCTTCCCAGGCACTGGGCATTGCCGAGGGCGCTCTGGATGAGACGGTGGCCTATGTCAAGGAGCGTAAGCAGTTTGGCCGCAGCATCGCTCAGTTCCAGAACACTCAGTTCGAGCTGGCAGAGATGAAGGCCCGTGTGGATGCCGCCAAGTACCTGGTCTATGCCGCTGCAGAAAAGAAGCAGCAGGCCATGAACGGCGCCAAGGTGCGTTACAGCGTAGAGGCTGCCGAGGCTAAGCTGGTCGCCGCCCGCACTGCCAGCGACGTGACCCGCCGCTGCCTGCAGCTGTTCGGTGGTTACGGCTACACCCGTGATTACCCGATCGAGCGCATGATGCGGGACGCCAAGATCACCGAGATCTACGAGGGCACCAGCGAAGTGCAGATGATGGTCATCTCCGGCGCGATGCTGAAGTAAGGAGGCAGAGTTTACAATGAAAGCAATTGTTTGTGTTAAGCAGGTCCCCGATACCTCCGGCAAGGTGGCCGTCAAACCCGACGGGACCCTGGATCGCGCTTCGATGGCGACCATCACCAACCCCGATGACCTGAACGCTCTGGAAGCTGCTCTGAAGCTGAAGGCCGCCACCGGCTGTGAGGTCGTGGTGGTCACCATGGGCCCCCCGCCGGCCGAGGGGATGCTGCGTGAGCTGCTGGCCCGCGGCGCAGACCGTGCAGTGCTGGTGTCCGGCCGTGAGTTCGGCGGCTCCGATACCTTTGCTACCAGCCAGATCCTGGCTGCTGCCGTCAATAAGATCGGCGTTGGCCCCGAGGACGTTGTGTTCTGCGGCCGTCAGGCGATCGATGGCGACACTGCTCAGGTGGGCCCCCAGATCGCTGAGAAGCTGCACCTGCCTCAGGTGACCTATGCAGCCGATATCCAGAAGGAGGGCAACTCCCTCACCGTCAAGCGGATGCTGGAGGACGGCTATATGATGATCAAGGTCCAGACTCCCTGCCTGGTGACCTGCATCAAGGAGCTGAACGAGCCCCGCTACATGAGCGTCAATGGCATCTTTACCTGCTACGACAAGCCCATGGAGGTCTTTGACTACAACGCCCTCAAGGACGACCCGCTGATCGAGGTGGATACCATCGGTCTGAAGGGCTCTCCGACGAACGTGTTCAAGTCCTTCACTCCTCCGCAGAAGGGCGCAGGCACCATGCTGGCTGGCGACGACGTCGCTGCGCAGCTGGCTGGCATCCTGGCCAACAAGCACCTGATCTGATGAAAGGAGCATAGGATTACAATGGCTGATTTTAACGAATACAAGGGCGTCTGGGTCTTTTGTGAGCAGCGCCAGGGCAAACTGATGCCCACTGATTTTGAGCTGGTCAGCGAGGCCCGCAAGCTGGCAGACGAGCTGCACTGCGAGGTCACCGGCCTGCTGCTGGGCGATAATGTGGAGTCCATTGCCAAGGAACTGGGCGGCTATGGCGCTGACCAGGTCCTGGTGTGCGACAGCCCCCTGCTGAAGGATTACACCACCGACGCTTATACCAAGGTCCTGTGCGACATGGTCAACGAGTATAAGCCTGAGGTCCTGCTGATCGGCGCTACCAATATCGGCCGTGACTTGGGCCCCCGCTGCGCTGCCCGTCTGCACACCGGCCTGACCGCCGACGCTACCCACCTGGATGTGGATACCGGCAAGTATGTGGAGTTCCTGAAGGAAAGCTCTACCATCGACCTGTCCAAGCAGACCTTCGACTACGAGGATCGCAACCTGAAGATGACCCGTCCGGCTTTCGGCGGCCACCTGATGGCTACCATCATCTGCCCCCGTTTCCGTCCCCAGATGTCTACGGTGCGTCCTGGCGTCATGAAGAAGGCTCCCTACGATGCAGCTAAGGCCGAGGCCTGCCGTATCGTTAAGCCTGCTTTCAGCCTGACCGCTGAGGATATCCAGACCCAGGTGCTCAGTGTGGAGAAGGCTGCCAACAAGCTGGTAGACCTGATCGGCGCAGATGTGGTGGTCGCAGTGGGCCGCGGCATCAGCAAGGACGTCAACAAGGGCATCGAGCTGGCAGAGCAGCTGGCTGCTGCGCTGGGCGGCGGCGTTGTGGGTGCATCCCGTGCCGTTACCGACGCTGGCTGGCTGGGCGCTGACCACCAGGTGGGTCAGACCGGCAAGACGGTCCATCCCAAGATCTATGTGGCCCTGGGCATCTCCGGCGCGATCCAGCACGCTGCTGGTATGCAGGATTCGGAGTGCATCATCGCAGTCAATAAGAACGAATCCGCTCCTATCTTCGGTGTGGCTGACTACGGCATCGTGGGCGACCTGTTCAAGGTCGTGCCGGAGCTGGTCAAGCAGATCGAGGCAGCAAAGGCTGCAAAGTAAGCAGAATACCTTTATTATAATACGATCATACAGAACGGTGTTTGCGTTTTTGCGCAAAGCCCGTCTTGCTGGCAGGCATCCACATCAACCGCCTGTTTTTTGGCAGGAGCTGCGGGCACCGCTGTTGGCAGATCTGTAACGTCCGGAAGTGCAGCAAAGACCATGCACTGTCAGGGGTCGTGGGGGGAAGGCAGCCCCCTGCGGCAGGCAGCCCTGACAAGACCGGTCCTTTAAGGGGCAGGCAACCACATCAACCGCCGCCCCTTGCGCTGGACAGAGACGGCCGCTTATTTGCTGGCAGTACACAAAAACAAAAAACTTCGCTTTGGCAGAGGCCGTGGGGGAAGGCAGCCCCCATGGCAGGCAGCTCTGCTCAAAGTGGAACCAAACGATCCGTTTTATCAGCACGGTGTGCATGGGGGAGACCCGGATGCACACCGTGTTTTTGTATGCGCACGGAAAAAATGGGGCAGACTTTTGCAGGAGGGGGATGATGCTCCCTTGCAGAAAGGAGAGATCTGCTGTGTCTGGACGCCGTGTTTTGGCGCTGTATGGGGTGATGCTTACCTGTTTTTTTGTGGTCGTGTGCCGTTTGTATTGGCTGGCGCAGAACCAGACTTACGCTGCCCGTGCCCGAGCCCAAAGTCAGGTCACACTGGCTCTGCCTGCTCCCCGGGGTGGATTTTATGACTGCCGGAACCGTCCGCTTACGGGTCTGCATCAGACCTGGCAGGCGGTATGTATCCCGGGACAGGACAGCTATGGCCGGTTGTACCGGTACGCAGGGCCGGAGCAGCAGGCGCTGCTGTATCAGCAGCGCAACGCGCGCCGCCCGTTTTTGGTGGAGCTGGAGCAGGATCTTTCGCAGCAGGGAGTATGCTGCTTCCCGGTGACGCAGCGTTATGGTGCTGCACCGCTGGCCTGCCATCTGCTGGGGTACCTGGATGGAGAGGGGAAGGGCGTGGCAGGGCTGGAAGCAGCCCTGGAATCGGTCTTGTCCGCTCCGGGGGCGCAGGATGAGATCCGCTGTCAGGTGGATGCCCGGGGGCGGCTGCTGGAAGATACTCTCCCGCAGCGTCACCGGTGCTACCACCGCACCAAAGGCGGTGCGGGGGTGCGGCTGAGCATTTCCCGGCCTGTGCAGCGCACAGTAGAGGCGGTGGCTGGGGAAATGATGTCCAGCGGGTGTGTGCTGGTGCTGGATGTGGCCACTGCAAAGGTGCGGGCAAGCGTCAGTCTGCCTGCATTTGACCCCAATCATGTGGCGGCCAGTCTGGGGCCGGCCGACCGGCCCCTGGGTCCCGCACCCAGTCTGGGCCAGCCAGACAGCCCCCTGGTCAACCGTGCGCTGCAGGCATATGCAGTGGGGTCTGTGTTCAAGCCGGTGGTAGCAGCTGCAGCGCTGGAAGCTGGAGTGCAGGGGCTGGAGTATGAATGTCCCGGTTACCAGATGGTGGATGGGCAGGTGTTCCACTGCGCATCCGGGGTCGCCCATGGCACCGTGGATCTGACAGCGGCTCTGCAAAAAAGCTGCAACGGCTATTTTATCCAGCTGGGACAGCAGTTGGGCGCAGAAAGGGTGCGGGATATGGCCGCAGCGATGGGGTTTGGCAGCGCTGTCCCCCTGGCGGGAGCGCTGGAAGCCGATGCGGGACGGCTGCCCGCAGCAGCGGAGCTGTATTCCAGCGGACAATTTGCCAACTTCTGCTTTGGACAAGGGACACTGATGGCTGCGCCGGTACAGGTAGCAGCAATGATGAATACCATCGCCGCCGGGGGCGTTTATCGCAGCCCCTGTTTTGTGGAGTGTGCGGTGGACGAAGTCACCGGACAGGAGCTGCAGCCGCTTGCGCATCGCACAGCCCGCCGGGTGCTGTCGGCACAAAATGCGCAAAAGCTGACCGAGATGCTGGCGGCAGTGGTGGAGGAGGGCACCGGGCGGGAGGCGGCACCCGGCCAGAGCACGGCCGGCGGTAAGACCGGTACGGCACAGACCGGCCAATTTACACCATCCGGACAAGAGCTGAAAAATCTCTGGTTTGCAGGCTTTTGGCCTGCGCAGGCGCCGCAGTATACGCTGGTGGTGCTCCAGGATGCGCAGCTGGACCCGCCTTACTCCAGTGCAGCTGTGTTTGCCCGCATCTGCGAGGCACTGGCGCTGCTGGGAGGGGAGGAGTAAGATCCGGCACCGGGGCTGCCGGGGCCTTAGCGCAAAAGAGTGATGTGCCTGCGCTGTTCTGCTTGATTTTTTTTCTCCAATATGATACTATATATGCGTATTTGTATGCTGATCGACCAAGATCAATAAAGGAGCGTAACAAACAATGTCTGTCATTGAAATCGTTGGCGGTGCGATCCTGCTGGTGGCCTCGGTGGCCATCGTGTTCCTCACCCTGCTGCAGCACACCCACGGTCAGGGCCTGTCCGGCGCGATCAACGGTGCGGCTGGTGCAAACAATGCCCGGCTGACCCCCGCAGATCAGATGCTGGCCAAGGTGACCCGCATCGCTGGTGTCGTGTTCTTTGTGGTGGCCATTCTGGCCTGTGTGTTCGCCAGCCGTCTGGGCTGAGCGCCAAGCCGCAGCTCCGTGTTGAACGGGGCTGTTTTTCTGTCTATAAGTCAAAACCTTCGTGCTAAAAAAGAGGGGCCCCGTTTGATGTGCTGTCCGCGGATGCAGGCAGCCGGTGGGGGAAAGAAGTAAGAGTAGAGAAAGAGTAGGAGTATTTATGGCAATTCGTGATAAGATCGAGCATGCGATCCAGATGCAGCCCTGCACGGTGAAAACCCTGAAAGCCCGTTTTGGCGGGGATCGTGCTGCGGACCGCAAGGTCATGGAGGCGCTGGATGAGCTGGTGCGCCAGGCTGTGGTCTGCCAGCGGCAGGGAGTGTTCTTTACTGTGCGGTCCGGCCGTGCAGAAAAGGCACTGCTCTGCAAGGTGGTCAAGCTGGGTAAGAATTTTGCATTTGTAATGTTGGAGGATGGCCAGAGCGATGTGTTCATCCCCGGCCGTTTTACCCGCGGCGCAATGCCGGGGGATCAGGTCCTGGTGGAGAAGTTTGCCCATCCCCGGGTGGAGGGCAGTGATGAGGGCGAGATCCTGGCGATCCTGACCGAGCATAACAACCTGGTGGGCACCGCAAAACGGATCGACGGCCGGCTGAAATTTGTGCCGGATGATTGCCCGGCTATCTCCATGCAGCTGATGCGCGGCAGTGAAGGCGGCGCAAAGGATGGAGATAAGGTGGCTGTGGAGATCCTGCAGCGCGGCACCCGGCAGGAGGACCACCGGGTGGGGGTCACTATGCGCTTTGGCAGTGCCGATGAGGCCAAGCGCTGCGCAAAGGCTCTGCTGTATGCACAGGATATCCGGGGCCGCTTCCCGGAGGAAGTGCGGGAGGAGGCCAAAAAGCTGGAGGATGCAGTGGTGTCGGAGGCAGACACCAAGGGTCGTCTGGATCTGCGGAGCCTGCCGATCTTCACCATCGACAGTGCCTCTACCAAGGATATCGATGATGCTATCAGCCTGACCCGCACGCCGGAGGGTGGTTTTGAACTGGGCGTCCATATTGCGGATGTATCGCACTATGTGCGTCCCGGCACCGAGACGGATAACGAGGCTTTCCGCCGTGCCACCAGTGTGTACTATGCGGATCAGGTGGTGCCCATGCTGCCCAAGGCCTTGTCCAACGGCATTTGCAGCCTGAACGAAGGCGAGCTGCGGCTGGCATTCTCCTGCCTGATGCGGCTGGATAACAATGGCGAGCTGACCGATTACCGCTTTGTCAAATCCGTGATCCGCAGCCGTGTCAAGGGCGTGTACAGCGAGATCAATGCTCTGCTGGCTGGCAGCACGGACCCGGAACTGCAGGCCAAGTATGCCGAGGTGTCGGAGCAGCTGCCTGCCATGAAGGAGCTGTATGGCCACCGTGCGCGCCTGCGCAGAGAGCGCGGCTGCATGGATATCGAGAGCGGAGAGGTCAAGCTGATCCTGGACGAGGAAGGCCGCTGCATCGATGTGCAGAAGCGCACTTCCGGCGAGAGCGAGGCCATGATCGAGGAGTTCATGCTGCTGGCAAACCAGTGCGCTGCGCACTTTGCACGGGTCAAGCAGATTCCCTTTGTCTATCGTGTCCACGAGGAACCCAACGCCGAAAAGCTGGAGCGTCTGCACGCACTGCTGACCGCCTGCGGCATCAACGACCACTTTGCAAAGGATGTCCCTGCGCCCAAGGAGCTGAGTGCGATCCTGGAAGGGGTCCGCGGCACGGCATATGAGCAGATCATCAATACCGGAATGCTGCGGTGTATGTCCAAGGCGCAGTATGAGGCAAAGCCCAAGGGACATTACGGCCTGGTGCTGAAGGATTATGCCCATTTCACCAGCCCCATCCGCCGTTATCCGGATCTGGCGATCCACCGTATCCTCACCGACCTGCTCTCCGGCACCGACAAGGAGACCATGACCCTGCGCTACACCGATTTTGCGGAGCAGGCAGCCAAGCAGTCCAGCGAGCGGGAAGTCATTGCTATGCAGATCGAGCGCAAGGCAGAAGATTGCTATAAGGCAGAGTACGCCCGCCGTCACCTGGGCGAGAGCTACGAGGGCAGCATCTCCGGCGTGACCCAGCGCGGCCTGTTTGTGGAGATGGATAACGGTGTGGAAGGTTTTGTGCCTGCATCCAGCCTGACTGCTGCCGGCACCCTGCTGACCGAAGGCATCCGCCTGTCCGACCCGGTCTCCGGCAAGAACTGGAACCTGGGCGACCGCATGATGATCACCATCGTCCGGGCGGATGTGAACCTGGGCAAGGTGGATTTTGAGCCTGCACAGGCAAAAGGCTGAGAGCTGCACTGCATCCAGAATGGGAAAGGAGAGGTCTCTTATGCAGATCCGTCATGCACAGATGTCTGATCTGGACCGTTTGGCTGCGATCGAAGCAGCGTCCTACCCGGCGGCAGAAGGTGCCAGCCGGGAGAGTCTGGCGGGCCGCCTGGCTGCTTACCCGGAGCTTTTCTGGCTGCTGGAGGAGGAAGGAGAGGTCCGTGCCTTTGTCAATGGATTTGCTACGGACACGCCAGACCTGACCGATGAAATGTACGACCGGCCCGGTTTGTACGACCCTGCGGGGGCCTGGCAGATGATCTTCAGCGTGGTGACGGCCCCGGAGTGGCGGGGTCAGGGCTGCGCCTCGGCGCTGCTGACCCAAATGCTGGCGGATGCCCGGGCCACGGGCCGAAAGGGCGTGGTGCTGACCTGTAAACAGGCGCTGCTGCCGTTTTATTCCCGCTTCGGCTTTGTGGACGAGGGCGTCTCCGGTTCCACCCATGGAGGCGTGGTCTGGCACCAGATGCGTATCGTGTTTTGAAGTATTTATAAAAAGAGCCTGTCCGCGTTTTAGCGGACAGGCTCTTTTTTGCAGGCGGCAGCCGTCTTAATATTTTTCAAACTGCTGGACATCCAGCACAAACAAGGTCACGCCGCCGCATTGCACCGGCAGGGGCGCCGTGGCGGCTGTACCGTGCCGCCCAGGATGAGCGGCTGGTACTGCATGACCGTGCGTTCTCCATAGCGCTTCAGCAGCGCCAGCGCCTGCGGCAGATCCGTATGATGTACACCCACCAGGATCGTGGCGCTCTGGCAATGCAGAAAGCCGCCTCTGGATTGCAGGACGGTGGCATAGAAGCCGTTTTGATTCAGCTCTGCAATGGCATCCTGGTATTCTTCGCCTTGCAGTACAGCCAGGATCAGCTTGTCACAATCGGTGTTTTTCATGGTTTTTCCTCCATATTTTCCACCCTCAGCAGCCTGAGGGCGGTTTTGTATATCCAATGCTCTGGATAGCTGCATCTCTGGGATGCCGCTATCCTAACACCAAAGAGATTAAAAAGATGAAAAAAAGCCGCCGGAGAGATAAAACTGACATTAAAACAGAGAGCAGCGCTTGTCCCAGCAGATGGTCGCAGAAAGAAAAAAGAGCCTGACCGCAGAAACAGCGGGCAGACTCTTTTTTAATGGATCATAACTGAAAAAAAGCGGAAAGCTCCTGTGCCAGTGCTTCGGGGGCGTCCAGATTGGCTTCGTGGCCGGAGTTTTTCAGCAGGCGGAACGCTGCCTTGGGCAGCCGGGCCTGCAATCCAAGGGAAGAAGATCGGTTGACGGTGTCCTTTTCTCCGCAAAGGACCAGTACGGGACAGCTCAGGCGCGGCAGATCCTTTTCAAAATCCAGATCCATCATGGAACGGGTCAGGCAGAGAAAATCCGTTTTGCAAATGCCCATGCTCTGGAAATTTTTCTCCGGCATGAAACGGAAGATCATGTTCTGGAACTTCAAGATCCTCTTGGGCATCGTGTACGGCGTTGCGATCAATGCCAGAGAGTGGACGTGCTGTGGGTGTTCGATGCTGTAATGCAAGGCAAGGACGCCGCCCAGGGACAGTCCGCAGAGTTGGACCGGTTCGGGAAATTGCTGGCAGTATTCAGAAAAAGCGCGGTACAATACGGGGTAGTTGACAGTTTGTCCCTCAAACCAGTCAAAAAGGTTTGGACACAGAACATCTGCGCCCTTTTTCAGGGAGGCGGTGGTCTTTTCCCAGCTGGAGCAAGTCTGCCCCAACCCGTGCAGAAAGATCGTTTTCATGGTCATGGCCCTCGGTTCGTTCCGGTGATAAAATACAGGATACAGTGTAGCATAAAAGTGTGAAAATAAAAAGCGATTCTGCTTTTTTGACGCGTAGGGGACGAGACGGGTGCGGAGTTTCGTTTTTCTGATAAAATTAGAGTTTATGCGCAAAAAGTACGGTTTTTGACGGCTAATTTACACAAAGTTGCCGTTTGAGCCTTGCCCTGCCGGGCGGAATGTGCTATCTTTAGTGCAGGAAGAAATCCAGCAGAAAAAACCGGTGGTCGCCGTTGCGTCCCGCCGGAGCACTTTTGTCTGCTGGTACAAAAAAAGGAGGTTGTTTACCCGTGAAACATCTTATCTCCCGCCGCAGCTTTATGCAGGCCGCTGGCCTTGCCACCGCAGCTGTTGCTATGAGCGCACCCCAGGCATCTGCTTGCTGGCCTTTTGGTGAAAAGGCTGCTGTTACCATCCTGTACACCAACGATACCCATACCTACATCGATGGAGAGAATCCGGAGCTGAACTATGCGTCCCTGGCTGCTCTGAAAAAGAGCATCGAGGACTCTGGCCAGGAGGTCATCCTGGTGGACGCAGGTGACCACGTCCAGGGCACTGCCTATGGCTCTATGGACTCTGGCGCATCCATCATCCGCCTGATGAATGAGGTGGGCTACGATGTGGCTACCCTGGGCAACCACGAGTTTGACTATGGTATGGAGCGTGCCCAGCAGATCATTGCAGAGGCAAACTTCCCCTACCTGTCCTGCAACTGGGTCAGCCTGCAGGGCCTGGGCGGCCGTGTGCTGCCGGACATGAGCCTGGTGTACACCGGCGGCGTTACGGTGGCTTTCGTGGGCATTACCACCCCGGAGACCTTTACGAAGTCCACTCCGGCTTACTTCATGAACAAGAAGCAGACCAAGTTCATCTACGACATCCTGGGCGGCGAGGACGGCCAGAAGCTGTATGACGCTGTGCAGAAGTCGGTGAACAAGGCAAAGCTCGTGGCAGACTATGTCATCGGTCTGGGCCATCTGGGCGTAGACCCGTCCTCTTCTCCCTGGACCAGTGAGGAAGTCATTGCTCATACCACTGGCTTTGACGCATTCATCGACGGTCACTCTCACTCCACCCTGGTCAACAAGCAGGTGGCAGATGCCTCCGGCAAGATGGTCACCCTGACCCAGACCGGCTCTTACTTTGAGAACATCGGTAAGATGACCATCGGCGTGGATGGCACCATTACCACCGAGCTGATCCCCACCTTTGCCGCAGAAGATGAGGCTGTAAAGGCGATCCAGCAGAACTGGATCGATACCGTGGACGATATGCTGGGCGAGAAGATCGCTGTGGGCGATGTCAATTTCTACATCAACGACCCGGCCACCGGCAAGCGCCGTATTCGTTCCGGTGAGACCAACCTGGGCGACTTTGTGGCCGACGGCATCTACACCTACTTCAACGAGATCGAGCAGCTGGACTGCGATATCGCCATCATGAACGGCGGCGGTATCCGCACCGACGTGCCGGCAGGGGAGTGGAGCTTCAAGACCTGCAAGCAGGTCAGCCCCTTTGGCAACGTGGCCTGCCTGATGTCGGTCACCGGCAAGCAGATCCAGGATGCTCTGGAGTTCGGCGCTCGTTTTGCAGGTACGGAGAAGGAGAACGGCGGCTTCCTGCACGTGGCAGGCGCCAGCTACGAGATCCACACCAGCCTGCCCAACACGGTGCAGACCAATGACAAGAATGTCTGGGTCGGCAGCGCTGCTGGCACCCCCCGTGTGCAGAATGTCAAGATCTACAACCGCAAGACCGGTGCATATGAGCCGCTGGACCCCAACGCTACCTATGCAATGGCAGGTATGAACTATACCCTGCGCAACCTGGGCGATGGCTTTGCCATGTTCGACGGCGCAACGCTGATCAAGGACTATGTGGCTGAGGACTACCTGGTCATGTCCATGTACGCTATGCTGTTTGGCGGCGTGGATGCCAATGGCCTGCCTCACCTGAGCAGCGCCAACAGCCCCTTGTCTCAGTATCCGGGCTATCTGCTGAACTACGAGAATGAGTACGGCGCAGGCCGTATCCAGCTGGTCTGATCCATTTAGGGGTCCTGAGCTGAAATAAAAAAAGACCGGGCGTGTCCGGGGAGTAGCTCCCTGGATGCGCCCGGTCTTTTGCAGTGGATGAAAAACAAAAAAGCAGTCTGCAAACCTTATGGAAAAGGTCTTGCAGACTGCTTCGTTTTGGTTGGGGATGAGAGAATCGAACTCCCACAAGTAGAGTCAGAGTCTACCGCACTACCACTATGCAAATCCCCATCAGTGGTGCCGCCCGGCTGGGTGAGCCGGTCAACGTGTGTTATTATACGCATATCGGAGGCGTTTGTCAAGCATATTTTTGAAAAAACTTGCAAAAAATAAAAAAATGCCGTCTTAGCGCACTTCTCCAGGGTGCGGCAGGTTTTGCCCCGGCGGTGCGGTATACTCGCACAGGACATTGAAAGGCTGCTTGGCCTGATTTAGAAAGGATGCTGCATATGATGACACGAACTCTGCGCCCGGAAATGGGCAACCTCTCGCCCCGTGTACCGCGGGACCCGGAACACGAGCGCTACTGCCCGGAGCTGGAGCAGGATCTGCAGGAGTGCTTGGCCTGCCTGCGCTGCAACGAGATGATGTTTGATCTGGAGGTGGACTCCGATCTGATCGAGCAGCGCATCTACGAGCGGCAGGCGCTGCTGTGCCGCTACCGCTATCTGCTGGCCCGGGCCCGGGAACTGGGGCTGCATACAGTGCTGGCACGCTATCAGCCCCGCCTGCCCGGCTGATGCTGCCCTTGCAGGAAGCCCGGTGCCAAAAAATCTTGACAGAAATCGCCTCCCGTGTTATGATACTAAAAGATAAATCGCTGGGCAGAGGCAATGCTTCGCACAGCGCAATCTTTTCAAGCGAGAGAGGTTTTTGATTATGGAAAGAATTAAGACGATCGCTACCCGTGACCTGACCAAGAGCGTGCAGACCTGCGGCGAGTGCCAGACTTCCTGCCAGTCTGCCTGCAAGACCTCCTGCGGCGTGGCTAACCAGCAGTGCGAGAACAGCAACAAGTAAGCTTTTTTCCAATCGGATGCCGCCTGAGCCGGGCGGCATTTTTTGTGTTCATTTTTAGTGATCTTTCACGGAGGAAAATCAATGGTACATCAGTATCAACTCAATGGATATAATATCGTGCTGGACACCTGCAGCGGCTCTGTGCACGTTGTGGACGAGGTGGCCTACGACATCATCGCCCTGTACAAGCAGCATCCGGCCGATGAGATCGTAGCACAGATGCTGGCAAAGTACGCCCACCGTCCGGATGTTACGGAGGAGGACCTGCGCCAGTGCCTGGAGGATGTGGCCCAGCTGGAGGCCCAGGGCAAACTTTGGGCGCCGGATATCTATAAGGACATGGCCTTTGACTTCAAGAACCGCAATACGGTGGTCAAGGCACTGTGCCTGCATGTGGCGCACACCTGCAACCTGAACTGCTCCTACTGCTTTGCTGCCCAGGGCCGCTACCAGGGCGACCGTGCCCTGATGAGCTTTGAGGTGGGTAAGCGGGCCATGGACTTTTTGATCGAGAATTCCGGCACCCGCCGCAACCTGGAAGTGGACTTCTTCGGCGGCGAGCCGCTGATGAACTTTGATGTGGTCAAGCAGCTGGTGGCCTACTGCCGTGAGCAGGAGAAGATCCACAACAAGAACTTCCGCTTTACCATGACCACCAACGGCATGCTGATCGATGATGATGTCATCGACTTCTGCAACAAGGAGTGCCACAATGTGGTGCTGAGCCTGGATGGCCGCAAGGAGATCCACGACCGTCTCCGCAAGGACTATGCAGGCCGCGGCAGCTACGATGTCATCGTGCCCAAGTTCCAGGAGTTCGTCCGCCGCCGTGGGGATAAGAACTACTACATCCGGGGCACCTATACCCATAACAATGTGGAGTTCACCAAGGATGTCTTCCACATGGCAGACCTGGGCTTTACGGAGCTGAGCATGGAGCCGGTGGTCTCTAAGCCGGACGATCCCTGTGCATTGACTGCGGAGGATCTGCCCATTCTGAAGGAGCAGTACGAGATCCTGGCCAAGGAGATGATCCGCCGCCGCCGGGAGGGCAAAGGCTTTACCTTCTACCACTACATGATCGATCTTACCGGAGGCCCCTGCATCTACAAGCGCATCTCCGGCTGCGGTTCCGGAACCGAGTATATGGCTGTGACGCCGTGGGGCGACCTGTATCCCTGCCACCAGTTCGTGGGTGACCCCAAGTATCTCATGGGCGATATCTGGAAGGGCGTCACCAATACCGCTGTGCGGGATGAGTTCAAGCACTGCAACGCCTACGCCCGCCCCGAGTGCAAGGATTGCTGGGCTAAGCTGTACTGCTCCGGTGGCTGTGCAGCCAATGCATACCATGCAACGGGCAGCATCACAGGCGTGTACGATTACGGCTGCGAGCTGTTCAAAAAGCGGATCGAGTGCGCCATCATGATCAAGGTGGCTGAGAACCAGGACCTGGCAGCTCAGGGCGTAGAGGCTCCCATTGAGCTGGGCGGCAGCTGCAATGCCTGCGCCGATGGCGAGGGCTGCGGCGAATGATGCCCAGCACCCCTATTGCAGATTTTGTCCGGCGGTACAGCAGTTCAGGCACGGCCCGGCTGCATATGCCAGGGCACAAAGGCGTATCCTTTCTGGGGTGCGAGCCCTTGGACCTGACCGAGATCGCGGGGGCAGATGAGCTGTATGAGGCAGAAGGCATCATTGCGGAGAGCGAGGCAAATGCTGCCCAGCTGTTCGGCACGGCGGCCACCTATTATAGTGCGGGCGGGTCCTCTCAGTGTATTCGGGCTATGCTGCTGCTGGCCATGCAGGCCGCACCGGCAGGGGAGGGCCGTCCGGTCCTGTTGGCGGCACGCAATGCACATAAAGCGCTGGTGTACAGTGCTGCCCTGCTGGATTTTGAGATCCAATGGCTGTGGCCGCAGGGACAGGGGGGCAGTCTGTGCAGCTGTCCGGTCACGCCTGCAAGTCTCCGCACCCGTCTGGAGCAGCTGCTCCGTCAAGGGGGGCGCCCCTTTGGCGTCTACCTGACCAGCCCGGACTATCTGGGATATATGCAGGACGTACAGGGGCTGGCAGAGGTCTGCCAAAGCCTGCGCGTGCCGCTGCTGGTGGACAACGCACACGGCGCCTATCTGCCCTTTTTGCCGGGGGGCAGCCGGCACCCGATCGCACTGGGGGCTGCTATGTGCTGCGACTCCGGTCATAAGACGCTGCCGGTGCTGACCGGCGGAGCCTACCTGCACCTGGGGAAAAACGCCCCGCTCCCCCAACCGGAGGCTGTCCGGGGCGCAATGGCGCTGTTTGGCTCCACCAGCCCTTCTTATCTGATTTTGCAATCCCTGGACCTGTGCAACCGGTATCTGGCACAGGGCTACCGAGAGAAGCTGGCAGCCAGCATGGCACGAGCCATA
>OBYG01000956.1_pt1 | contig 15199 bp, 27 predicted proteins | sample 1538201 | NCBI WGS metagenome assembly OBYG01 (sample SAMEA2580177, study PRJEB22360) | human gut metagenome | biome: human gut; feature: human-associated habitat; material: faeces | place: Denmark | collected 2008/2010 | reverse complement strand
GCGTTCTTTGATGATGACGATTCAGACCAGTAACATTCGGCACAGCGGGGCGGGTTTACCTGCCCCGCTGGAAAGGGGGTGACAACATGGCAGCAGTCAAGTGGATCAAGATTGTAACTGACATCTTTGACGATGAAAAAATGCTCTTGATCGAGAGCTTGCCCGCGGCAGACAGCATTATTGTTGTATGGTTCAAGCTCCTGTGCCTGGCCGGGAAAAACAACAACTCAGGCGTGTTTATCTTTAACGACCGGATTCCGTACACAGATGAAATGCTGGCGACGATCTTCCGCCGGGATCTTCATACCGTGCGACTTGCTCTGAAAACCTTTGAAGAATTCGGGATGATCGAAGTTATTGACAATGTAATCACGATCCCGAATTGGGACAAACACCAGACTTTGGACGCTTACGAGCGACAAAAGGAAAAGGATCGTTTGAAAAAACGGGAACAGCGCCGCAAGCAGAAAATGCTCATTGCAACCAGCAATTCCGATGCGTCCATGGAAATGTCTGGGGACGCGTCCGGGGACAAGTCTGCGGACAGTACCCAGGATGTCCCTGCCCTAGAAGAAGATAAAGAAGAAGATAGAGATATAGATAAAGAAAGAGATATAGATATTACATCTACTAACGTAGATGTTTGTTCGGACGATTTGCCCGAACCCACCGCAGTACAGCGAAAACCAGTTCCTTATGAACAGATTAGGAAGCTGTATAACGATATCTGCCACTCTTTCCCCGCTTGCCGGGTTCTATCTGAAAACCGAAAGAAAGCGATCAAGGCACGCTTTGCAGCCGGATACACCTTGGAGGACTTCCAGGAGCTGTTCCGAAAGGCCGAGGCCAGCAGCTTTCTCAAGGGCAAGAACAATCGAACCTGGATGGCGAACCTGGACTGGCTCATTAAGGACGGCAACATGGCAAAGGTGCTTGATGGAAACTATGATGACCACGGGCGCGGATTGGGAACAACGCCGACACCGCCCCGGCAGGATGACCTTGATTTTATTCCGGATTGATGATAAGGGGGCGAAACCATGAACGCAATGAGCAAAGCAATCAACAACATCATCAAGGCAGCGCCCCCATTGCAGGAAGATGACTATATGGGGGATGACGGCCTTATGTACTGCGGAAAGTGCCACACACGGCGGCAAATGCGCATAGAGCTGCTTGGTGAAATGCGCACCGTGCCGATTATGTGTGACTGCCTTAAAGCCGAGGCGCAAGAAGAAGAGGCGCGAGAGCGTGCCGCAGCGCACGACCGCAAGCGCCGTTTATGGCTGCAAGAGCCAGCGGACGCGGCGAGCACCTTCCAGCGGGACGACCGCAAGAACCCGATTATCTCGGACGCAATGCGGCGGTATGCCGACCGGTTTGACGAAATGGAGCGGCAGAACATGGGCCTGCTGCTGTATGGGCCGGTTGGCACCGGAAAGACGTTCTATGCGGCCTGCATAGCAAATGCGCTGATCGACAGCGGCCGGTCGGCCAAGATGACCAACTTTTCCGCGATCATCAACAAATTGCAGGAATCGTTCGAGAACCGGCAGCGGTTTTTGGACAAGCTCAACCGCTTTGACCTGTTGATTATCGACGACCTCGGAATTGAGCGCGAAAGCGAATATATGCAGGAACAGGTATATAACATCATTGACGCGCGGTATAAAGCCCGCCGTCCACTGATTGTGACGACAAATATCAGTTTGGACGAGATCAAGAACCCGAAGAGCGTCCAGAGGCAACGTATTTATGACCGAATCTTACAAATTTGCCATCCCGTGAAGATAGACGGGACAAGCCGCAGGCGCGAAGCCGTGCGGGATCATTATGCCGAGCGCAACAGGATGCTCGGGTTATGAGGTGATAACAATGCAGCAATTAAGAGGCTGGCGCGGCATAGGACCGAACCAAGGACGGTTTGTTCATGTGGAAGAGGCTTTTGACCATGTAGCACATGACGTCGGAATCATGGAATTCAGCGACGATGCACCACTGGCAGATGAGTTTAAGTCCATGTTAATTGATTGGTATTTTTCAGGCGATTGGTTGGGGGTGCGTGACGATGGCTGAGATTACATATATCATTCCTATGCCGCCAATCACAAAGAAAAACAGCCAGCAGATACTCACCAACCGGAAAACGGGACAGCCTTTTATCATGCCCTCCCGCCAGTACAAAGAGTACGAGACAGCCGCAGCACTGCCCCTGATCCCGCGACCGCCTCGCCCCATCGAGTGCGAGCTGAACGTCAAGTGTTTGTTTTATATGCCGACACGACGCAAAACAGACCTGACAAATCTGCTTGAGGCAGTAGACGACATCCTGGTTCATGCGGGGATCATCGCGGATGATAATTACACGATCATCGCCTCGCATGACGGTAGCCGTGTGCTGTATGACAAGCACCGACCTCGTACCGAGATCACAATTACCCGGATGCCAGGTGATTGGCAGTTGTCAATACCGATGTAGATTGGAGCGGAAAATGGAAAAGACCAAAGGGGCGGCGAAAAAATCGCCGCCTGCTACTGAACAGCAGATCGCGAAATTTATCGCAGTCTGCCGGGAGTACAAAGAAAAATATGGACATATGCCCGCATACTTGGCGCGGCAGTGGATCAAGGAGCATAAACGCATGAGGGACCCTGATTCCATCCGATACCGAGTGTATCTGAGGGACACCGGCGAGCTAGTGGCTGACGGCAGCGCATATCATTGCGCAAAAGCGATGAATCTCAGCCTGAATGGGTGGTATGGTGTGCTCTCTAAGACGCGCAGCGGAAGAAGTAACAAGTGGGTCATCATGGTAGATGATGGCCGAGACGAAAGAACGGAGGAATAACGGTGTTTGGCGTACAGTTTTACCCGACCCCGACGGCGTTAGTGGAAAGTATGATGCAGCTTGTGGACTGGGAGCGCGTGCAATTTGCACTTGAGCCGTCGGCAGGAAAGGGAGACATTGCGGAGGGAATCAAGCGGCATGTCAAGCAACCGATCCGGCTGGACTGCGCAGAGATTGACCCGGACTTGCGTGCGGTGCTCAGACAGCGCGGGTATAACGTGGTTGCAAATGATTTTTTGGCGTGGGACGCGCAGACGCGCTACGACCTGATTGCCATGAATCCGCCGTTTCGGGATGGAGACCGGCACCTGCTGCACGCGATCGACCTGATGAAACACGGCGGACAGATTGTTTGCTTGCTCAATGCCTCCACGCTGGAACACACAGAAAACCCGCACAGGCGCGAATTGATGAACAGGCTTGAAACGTATGGGGCAAGAGTGCAAAAGCTCGCAGGCGCGTTTTTAAGGGCAGAGCGTAGAACTGACGTTGACGTAGTGCTCATATACGTTGACATCCCGGACGAAAGCCGCGAGGAAATCAACTTGGATGGAATGCGCCGCGCGGCTGATCTACCTGAAACCGATTGCCAGACATCCGACATCGTGGACGCTGATTTTTTTAAGGCGATTGTGCAGCGTTACCAGATGGAGGCGCGGATCGGTCTCAAAATGATCGACCAGTTCCAGCACCTCAACCGGTTTGTCGATGACCGTGGGCTTATCAAGTTGTCCGTATCGAGCGGAGAACAGACCGAAATGAGCCTGCAAAACAAGTATGTTCGTGAATTGCGGGTGTACTACTGGAAAACGCTCTTTGAGGCGAAGGAAATGCAAAAACTTATGACGCGAGAGGTTCGCGGGGCGTATCTTGCGAAAATCCAGTCATTCCGGGCGCTTGATTTTACGATGGATAACATCCTGCAGGTCAAGATCGAGCTGTCAAAGACCCTTGTCAGCAACGTCGAGGACGCAATCATCACGGTGTTTGACGACCTTACATACGAGCACAGCATGGGAAAAAACAAAAACATCCATTACTACAATGGATGGAAAACGAATCAGGCTTGCAGGGTGAACAAAAAGGTCATCTTGCCGTTTTACGGGTTGTATGATCCGCGCTGGGGAGGCTGCTGGTCTGCGTACAAGGCTAAGGACTACCTGATAGAGCTTGAAAAAATTCTGGGATATCTGGACAACGGACGCACAGACGGCATGAGCTGCGACAATGTGATTCATGCGGCATTTAATACGGCGGCAGACAAATACGACGGGCGGAAACTGCACTGTAAGTTCTTTGATCTCGAATTCAAAAAGAAGGGAACCGTGCATATCTTCTTCACCGACGAACGCCTTTTGAAAAAGTTCAACTTGTTCGCCGGCCGAAAAAAGAACTGGCTGCCTGATGGATACGGCAAGACGCGATACGACGATATGACAGCCGAGGAAAAGGAAATCGTGCGGTCGTTCGAGGGAAAGCAGTCGTATGATGACACGGTAAGCGGACAAGCGTTTTATATCGCGGCTCCAGAACTGGTGATGATTGGAGAATAGCAATGAAAAATGGACATCCGCGCCAGCGCGGAAAGAATAGCGTGAATGTTGAACAAGCCGGAAATATCGTAGACTACATGATGCGCACAGGAAACGAGAATCAGTATTTACAGTCTGGCGCACGCAATATCAGCGTCACTAAGCAAGAAAAGGAGACTGAGCATGGAAAGAAACAACATGGATAAATTAGCCCTCTGTGCACTGATGGGAGATCAGGAGGCGCAAACTGATTTGAACGAGCAGTATAAATTACTGCCGTGCCCCTTTTGTGGAGGTGAGGCGCATCTGTTTGTGAGGGATGGCGTGCGTGTTATTTGCCCCAAGTGCGACGTATCATCAAAAATTTTGGTCGATGGGCGCGGGCCGCATGGTATCACCGGAAACGCGACGAAGGCTGTTGTGAGAGCATGGAACACCCGCACACAGGTGGTTGTATTCTGCAAGGACTGCAAATACAGGAAAGATTGCAAGCATCATAACGGAATAATGGTCGCTTTCGGTGATTATGATTTTTGCTCTTGGGGAGAAAGAGAGGATGGACGATGAATAACCGAGAACGCGGATGGCCTACTGACTGCTGCAAGTGCTTTTTATACGACCAAGAAAAGCAAGATTGCAGTATGCGGTCGATCAAGGATGCTGTGCCGATTTGTGAGTGCATGAGCCGGAAACGGTATGATTATTTGAAGAGGAATGATTGACCATGGAACTCAAATCTGCTGAGAAATATCTGGTACAGGTGTACATGAGCACCAAAAATGACAGTTACCGCGAGGTACTTGCGGTAGCGCTGGCGGCATTGCACGAGAAGCAGAGCAGAGGAACCCCGCAAAGTCCCCACCCTGATGGGGACCTGGGAATCCTGGCCTGCCCGACCTGCGGCAGCGGCGAATACCTCCACAACGAGGACGGGAACCGAAACCATTACTGCGGGCAGTGTGGCCAGATCATTGATTGGCCTAACGATGAAAGAGGTGCAGGAAAGTGACCAGAAAACGATTTATCAAGCTGCTCATGGCAGAAGAATGCAGCCGAAACGAGGCACAAGACCTCTGCACTTGGGTCGAGGGATGCGGCAGCTATGCGCAGGCATATTACAAGCTGAGACGACCGTCTAAGTTTTCGGAAGTAGCCAAAGCGATCAAAAGGCTTGACCCTGCATTGCACCAAGCTATCTCGGACTTTTCAGAGTTTGCTGATGCGGTTCTTTACTTCCCTTACCGTGCACTGTGAGGGAGGGCTGACCGTGAAATACTCAATCGAAACCGCTGCAAAGGCAATCACGGTAGGAGCGGCTGTTATTGCCGCGCTGATTATTACCCAAGACACACTAAGCCTTGCATGGCTGTGTTTACTGCTTTTTGTTTAGGAGGGCTGATTATGAAATTTAGAGATCCCAAAACAGGAGACATATTCCCTGCGGGAGTGGCGGAGTTTTGCGGAAAATATTTTACACAACCATGTGAGAAATGTCCGATCGATGTGGTTGCTACTGGAAAATGCGAATTATGGGTAGAAAAAAACCCTCATGAAGCAGCCTACATCATGGGCTATGAAGTGATTGAGGATAACATCCTCGCACCGGAATATAACCCGCAGGAGATCAGCTACCTTATTGCCGGAGACGAGCTGCTCCGGCAGACGGCAGAGGAGGCGGCTGAGCTGGCTAAAGCTGCGCTCAAGGTCATCCGTGTAGCCAAAGGCACAACGCCAATAGACGGAGAGGCCGCGGTGGGCATGCTGATCGAGGAAATTGCAGACGTGCAAAACTGCATTGCTGTACTGTCAGAGCGTCTGCCGGGTCTCCGAGACAAGGCAGATAAAATCTCGGTTGAAAAAATGAAAAGATGGGAAGAAAGACTCAGAGCACAGAAATAAGAGGATTTTGTTACTATGACAATGATATTATGCGCCAAGTGCGCACAAAAAATGCGCGGAGACAAGCAGAGTAGCAGCGTCAAGGACATCTGCCAGATATGCGGCAAGAAAAAGTGGACGGCTCGCTATGATGTATATACCATCAAAAAAGGAGGTCACGACCAATGCTGAACAAGGTAATTCTGATGGGTCGGCTTGTGCGCGATCCCGAGTTACGACAGACCAATGGTGGTACCAGTGTCACGTCCTTTACCCTTGCGATTGATCGGGACCGCAAGGGGCAGAACGGTGAAAAGCAGACTGATTTTATAGACTGCGTTGCATGGGGGCATCAGGCTGAGTTTGTCAACCAGTGGTTCACCAAGGGTATGCTTGCAATCGTGGTCGGCCGCCTCCAATCCCGGAATTGGGAAGATAAGAACGGAAACAAGCGCGTGTCAATCGAGGTCAACACGGATGAGGTATCATTCGGGGAGACAAAAAAATCACGTGGAGAAAGCACCGGAAGGTCGTCTGCTCAAAACATCGCAGCCACCCCGAATTTCGCGGAAGTATCGGACACAGATTTTACAGAACTGTCAGATGACAGTGACGTACCGTTTTAACTAATGTCATAATAAAACGCGGCGGAAAGGGGAACCAATGGACAAAAAACGCTTGCAAAATTATATCTATCTCCGTCGCGAGATCGAGAACCAGCAGGAACGTCTTGCGCGAATGAAAAACGAAGAGAAGCTACCCGCGCCCAGGATGGACGGCGGGGGTACACAGCATACTGGATCGGCAAATGATCGTATGGCAAATGCGATTGTTCGGCGCCTTGAATATGAAAGTGAGATTGCAGACAGCATGGAGGGCATCAGAGTTGAAATGGCGTCTATCCGTGGGGCGATTGCCAAGCTGCAAAACCCTATGGAGCGCGAGGTGTTACGACTGCGGTATTGTGATGGGGATTATTGTCGGCACATGCCGTGGCGTGATGTAGCGTTAAAAATATACGGTGATGATGACGAGGGACAGATGCAAGCTGTGTATAGACTGCACGGTCGAGCCTTGCAAAGCATCAGAGAAATTGAGGCATAAAAAAGGCGACCCTCTGAGGGTCGCCTTTGATTTATCATTATAAAGTTTCTCCGGTATCCTGCATGGTGAAAGTGATGGATACACTGCATCCAAGTGCTTTAGCGATAGTCCGTGTCTCTTCCTCAGTGAAGTTGTCTCGCTTCATTTTGTTTGTGAGATTTTGACGAGACTGACCAATAGCAGCAGAAAGTTCGGTCATAGTCATATTTCGACGCCGCATTATCACTTTAATTTTTTCACCGATTGACATATTCATAAAATATACCTCCTTCATGTACAATATAACACTTTTAAATGTAGTATGTCAATTACAAGCATAAAAAATAAACTTAAAAATGTAAAATATATATTGACAAACGACACGAATTAGTGTAATATAATGGATGTAAGGACGGGGCAAACCCGTTAAGAAAGGAAGTGAGGAAATGGATCATATGACAACCGCAGAACTCAATCAGTTTTTAGAGAATATCGCAAAGCTGATTGAAGCAACTGCCAAAGACCCTGAAGCGGCCGCAAAGATCGTCCGTGACAGTAAGGTCAAGGCATAATTAAAGGGCCTGCGGCAGACCGTCAAATCAACCCGCAGACCCAAACCCCGAAGGGCGGTTGGACCTTACACCAACCGCCCTCATTATAAAGCATCATGTAAGGTAAAGCAATCGGCAGAACGCTGAAAAGACCAACCCCGCCTCGGAGGCTACGAGGGCAGAAAGGAAAAGAAAATGACTATCAAAACTTTAGATTACATTCACAAGATGCTTATTGCAGAAGAGGAAAAGACCAAGAAGATCTATGAAGAGGCAAGAAAGCTTCATCACGAGTATGAAGAAAGCGATTCGGCTGACGAAAAGCTTGTAGAAAGCCAAGCGGCCGCGGCTGACGAGTATATGAAGCAGTGCATGGATGCGGTGAATGCGTTAGTGGAATTCGAAAGCCATGAATGGTAAGTAGTAACGGGTGCATAACCCGTTACTGGGATCGTTTGATGATGGCAGGATAAAGCAAAGGAGAAATACGCCATGAAAAAATTTAGTGCAATCGTAAAAGACGGGAGTCGTCTTGTTATCATCGAGAATCAGGAATATGCGACTAAGGGAGAATTTATCCGTGATCTTCTCGCGAATGGATATCGCGTGAATCCAAAGAAGGTCAAGCCATCTGATGTGTTCGATTACATCATGCAGCATGCCAACTGTGAGCCGAAAGACTGGGAGTTACAGGCAGTTCCACAGGAAACCAGCGAGGACGAACCCACCGGGCCGAAGTTCGAAGTTGGAAAGACCTATGCAACCCGTAGCATCTGCGACCACGAGTGCATTTTTAAGGTCAAGATCATCAAGCGCACCGCAAAGACCGTCACCTATGAGTACATGGGAGATACCCGACGGTCAAAGATCTACACCGACGAAAACGGTGAGTACATTCAGCCTGACCATTATTCCATGGCCCCGACCTTCCGAGCCGGACGCGACGAAGTGGTCGAAGAACCCGCAAAGGAAGAACCGACAGCAGAGAGTGCAGCAGGTCAGAAGCCTGCGGAATCGTCAAATATCGTACATATCTCCCAATATGCGGACGAAAACACCGTCATTGTGATGGTGGGACAGCGTGTTGAGGCATTTTGGGGTGCCGGACACCCTATGGACTATGGAACGGTGGTCGGATTCGAGAGCGTACCGGACGGAAAGTTCTCGCGGGGCGGTGTATATGCTCTGATCCGGTGGGACGACCGACCGGAAAGGCTGCACCGTACCGAGGTATCAGAGATACATCGGCGGGGCTGGCGATCTGCTGGCGGTTCTCCGATTGGCGTATTTATCGCAGGATAAATCTTATAAGGGGGTAGCAAATCACTACCCCCTTATATCATAAAATCGGAAAAAGTCATTGATAGTATTATGAATCATGCAAATGTTTGATAGTAAATGTCAGTTTTTGATAGTAAATGTCATTGTTTGTATAAATATTTTGGGTGTATCATTAGACCATCGAAGCGATAAAGACACGGGACAGTAAGCCGGTTATCTGATCGGTTTTACTGCTCACCTATGCGGATGTAATTCAATGGTAGAATGTCAGCCTTCCAAGCTGAACACGCGGGTTCGATTCCCGTCATCCGCTCCACTCCCAGACGGGAGCCCATCAACTCAATAGTTTTGGGCAGTAATTCCGGCTGCCCGAGACATGCTGTTGTAGCTCAGTTGGTAGAGCAGCTGATTTGTAATCAGCAGGGCGGGGGTTCGAATCCTCTCGGCAGCTCCATAAATGCGGTGGCGGAATAGAGCGTTAGTGTGTAGCGATGTAAAACAATTAAAGCCAGAATACACACCGGGCGGGCTTGATTGTAATTGTAGACGCATAAAGGTATGTTCATCTGCGAAGCGTTACGCGAGATGCAAAGACGCATAGCTTAAAACCTTATAATGATGACATGTGATGTGCAAATCATCACCCGCATTTAACAATTATTGACGGCGAAAAACTTGAAAACGAAAGGAAGTGAGTCGAGATCTCCTTCTGGGTTTGAGTTTGATGCACCATGCCGTCAATTTGTTGGGCGTAGCCCATCCGTAACCAGCCGGACGCATGGCAGGCGATATGCCGTGTACCCCGAAAGGGGTATTTGAGAGTTGCGACAGGGCCGCGCTGGGTTCGACTCCCAGAACTCTCACCCGTTCGTGCGGGGCACAACCTACCTGAAAGGACCGTCAGCTGTGGCGGTCCTTTCTATTTCTTACAGATCGGAGGTGATCTCGTGGCAAGAACAGTAATTGAGATACAACGGATCGATGCAGTTATACAGCGAGTAAGGCGGATACAAAGAGGAGCGGAACGCGTTGTAGATAGAACCATTAAAGATGCAAAGAAACGTGTTCCTGGATGGGTTGCGACAGAAGTCGCAAAACAGTACGGTGTGGATAAGAAAGAGGTCACAGGTAATAAGCTCGGCAGTATGCGTATATCAGGCAGTACAATGCAGGATCTCCGCTTCACTTATAAAGGTCGCAGACTGACCCCGACCCATTTCAAGATGTCCCCGAAGTATCCCACCGGTGGTGCCTATACGTTGAAAGCAACGATTCTCAGAGGACAGCGATCTACCTTGGGCAAGGTCAAGAAGCTGACCAAGAAGCAGCGAAAAGCATTGGGCAGAAACTTCAAGGCCATGAATCCCAAGACCAGCGACCATTCACCGATTATGTTGATGAAAACCGGAAACCGGCAGGCCGGTGGAACCGACTATATCCCGTTTCAGCGCAAGAGTACCAACAGGACCGATGTACACCCGATCAAGACGGTATCGCTGCCACAAATGATCACCAATGAGAAGGTCGCGTCTAACATCTACAATGTTATCGACGAGAAGCTGGGAAAGCGCCTTGAGCATCACTTGCAGCAGATGACCAGATAAGGAGAATGACATGGCATATTACATAATTCCTGCCAAGCTGCGCAGGCAGTATAAGAGGCAGCGCCGCCTTGAGTATAAGTTGGAGTTGTGCAAGGTAAAGACAAGGTACATGGAGACTGAGCTGTTACCCAAGCCTATACCAACACCGACCATGCCAAAGCGTGAGCAAAAGTCCTGAGCCTGCGACTTTCTTTCTTGTCTCTTTTTCTTTTATATATTTTCTTTTTCTCTGTTCTTTCTTTCAGATTACCTCAGTCTATACCAGAGAGCACACATGGCAGGCATAAGAGACCAGATACTAGGTACAGGCAACAAAACATTATAGGATGACCTGTGATGCGTTGAACCTTAGTAGGTATCAAACTACCCTGTATAAGATTTTAAATTTGTCATGCGTCGTCTCAAAGCAAGCACGGGTGATTCCGTAGGTACTTCTGGGGGCTGATATGGTCTGTGGTGCTGGCGAGCCCAAAAAATCGCTAGTTTGAGAAAAATTTTTTTAGGCCATTTCGTTGCGAAGGAGGTCATATGCTCATAAAAATATTGGCGTTACTGCTGTTCCTGGCCAATGCGATAAAGGTATTTAGAGCTAAGGACAAAGGGGATATGCAGAACGCCATTTTTTATTTGATTATTTGCATGATGATATTAGATGTGCTGACCGCTATTTAGGAGTTGATGACACAATGAATACTGAGATCAAAAGCAAGGGCAACGCTGGGGGTGTGCCTATTTACTGCGCATTCGACGAGGTGGTCGAGGTAGGACAGGTAAAGCCCAACCCGAGTAACCCAAACAACCACCCGACGGACCAGATCGAGCTGCTGGCGAAGATCATCCAGGCGCAGGGCTGGCGCGCACCGGTGACGGTCTCCACCCGGTCCGGTCTTGTAGTGCGCGGGCACGGCCGCCTGATGGCCGCAATCCATGCCGGGCTGTCGCATGTGCCGGTTGATTACCAGCACTATGACAGTGAAGAAGCTGAGACGGCCGATCTCATTGCAGACAACCGTATTGCGGAACTGGCAGAGATCGACAACAAAATGCTGGCAGAGTTATTCGGAAGCTTTGATGCTGAAAGCATTGACGTTTCTCTAACTGGCTATACTGCGGATGATGTGGCCGATATCACAGCAGCACTCAAAGAAAGCGTGATGGCGGACATTGACGAAGTAAAGTCAAAATCTGAGGCGGCAATGCATAAACTCAGATTTGACAGTACGGAGATTCCCATGACAGAAAGCGAATATGAGCAGTTGAAAGACGTTTTAGATTCTTATGTCGATGAAAACGGAGTCGTGTTCGGTTTCGTAGGGTGGCTTCTGAATGATTAAAACAGTGCGTATTAGTGATATTCGCCCAGCACCATACAACCCCAGACGAATTAGCGAAGCGCAGTTTAAGAAGTTACAGGAATCACTACGTATCATAGGATTCACGGTACCGATTTTGGTAAATAGCAAGAATAATACCATTATAGCAGGGCACCAGAGAACAAAGGCCGCAATGGCCATGGGCGTAACTGAGGTGCCTGCCATTATGGTATCCAATGTTTCAACCGGTGATGAGATCAAGTTTAACCAATTACACAACGGTGTTGATGCTCAGCGTGGTTTTGAATGTACAGTGAATACAGATGGCTTACAGCCAGGAAAATTCATTGACGTTGAAATAGACCGGTTTACAGTCAAGAAAAGTGGAGCAACGTACGTCAAAGAAATCTGCAGGATGCTACTCAAATACGGAAATGTATTGAGTTGTGTAATTTGCCAAGGTGAGGTTTTGGTTGGTGTAAATTATGTGCGGGCGTGTGAGCTGCTCAGATTGACACCACATTGTTACATTGTAGAGGACAATCTCTTTGATTATGCGTTTGACTACATGAAGTCTGACTACGGTGAATATTCCTATGATGCGATTAAAAAAAATACATTTGTGCAAGGTTTGGCACAAATGCACCGTAATCTTGTAAAAGGAGAACTGAAAAAGCAGAATAAAAGTACGCTGTATGAAAATTATATACTCCCATACTTAATGCAGCATCATGTCGAAAGCATTTTAGACTTTGGTTGTGGAAAAGGGGCGTATATCAATCACCTCATGAAGAGATATGCCGGTGCGATTGGGGTTGAGTTTTATAACAATAATGGCAGCCAGATCAATGTCTCGATGGGAAATATGCAAATTGACCGGTTGATTGAATATCTGAAAAAGGAGAAAGCCTTTGATGTAGTTATTTGCGATAGTGTACTCAACAGCGTGGATAGCGTAGAGGCTGAAAAGAGTGTGATGGCGTGTCTCAACCTGTTCTGCAAGGAAAAGCTGTTCATTTCCGGGCGGCCTCTGAAAGCAATTTTAGACAAGCTGGAACATTCAAAGGATAAATCGGCCCGAAAATATGTGTCTTATCTGGATAGCGACAATTTCACCGGAGATTATCGTAAGGGAAATTGGTATTTCCAGCACTTTCACGATAAGGATGGGATAAAACATCTTCTTGAAAGAAATGGTTTCGAGATTGAGAAGATGACTTATATGACTTATGGAGATAGCTGGCAGGTTGAGGCCGTAAAAGTTAGAGAGCTTTCGACGCAAGAGTATATTGAAGCGATTGACTTTGAGTTCAATTTACCATTGCCTGGGGGGAAAAGCTATTGTAGGAATGATGATGTAAAACGAGCTTTAGGGTTAATGTGAGAAAGGAGAGTGCGTTATGGCCGAGAATTTACAGACTACTCAGGTTATCGCAAAGATTTTCGGCGTATCGACACGTAGAGTTGAACAGCTCAAGGCTGAAGGTGTTATCAAGGGTCAAGGCAGACCGACTAAGTATGACCTGCTCCCGACGATTCAGGCATACATCCGCTATCTGTCTGACAAGGCCAACGGCCGCGCGAAAAAGGAGACGACCGCCGAACTGGAAGAATCCAAACTACGAGCCGAGGTTGACATCAAGGAGGCCAAGGCAGCGGCGGCGCGGCTTGAGCTGGCAGAGCTGCAAGGCACAATGCACCGGGCAGAGGACGTGGAGGCCATCACGGCAGACCATGTACTCGCGATCCGGTCTATGCTCATGGCGATGCCGGGCAAGCTGGCGGTTGACCTGTCCAACCTACACACCGCGCCGGAAATGGCTGAGCGCGTCAAGCGTGAGTGCTATTTTATTCTTGAGCAGCTGGCTGACTATGAGTACGACCCGAATGAATACCGGCAGCGCGTGATGGAGAGACAGGGTTGGGAGCACCAGGGCGATGACGCGGACGAGGAATAAGAAGCGCCGCCCGGTTGATCTGACCATGAGTCGAGCTTTTGCGGCATATCGCCCACCGGAAGATCTGACGGTCAGTCAGTGGGCAGCCAAGTACCGCGTGCTGTCGCGTGAGAGCAGCGCCGAGGCGGGGCCGTGGCGCAATGAGCGCACGCCATACATGGTCGAGCCGATGGATGCCATTACCGATCCGGCCGTGCGCCATATCACGGTGGTGGCATCGTCTCAGGTCGGAAAGTCGGAACTTGAGCTGAATGCCATCGGCTATATTATTGACCAAGACCCCGGATCGATCTTATATATCCAGCCGACGCTTGACGATGCAAAGAAGTTTTCCCGCCTGCGTATCGCGCCCATGTTGCGTGATTGTACGCAGCTGAAAACCAAGGTCGCGGATGTCAAGAGTCGAGACAGCGGCAATACGATCCTCCAAAAGACTTTCCCGGGCGGGATGCTCACCATTGTTGGCTCGCAGTCACCGTCCGCGTTGGCGTCCACGCCCGCCCGGTATATCATCGGCGACGAGAGGGACCGCTGGGCGCTGTCTGCTGGCTCTGAGGGCGATCCCTGGGCATTGGCCGAGGCTCGCACAACGACCTATTACAACGCCAAGCTGATTGACGTATCGACACCGACCATCAAGGGCCTATCGCCTATTGAAAAGTCTTTCAACGAGGGTACGCGCGAGCGCTGGTGCAGCCAGTGCCCGCATTGCGGTGAGTGGCACAACATCGTTTTCGACGACATCAAGTTTGACTTTGACACGGTCAAGACCGGCAGGATCGAGGACTATGTTATCAATAGCGTTTCGTGGGCGTGCCCGTCTTGCGGATGCCTGTCAGCTTGGCGCCTGCCAAGTGGATCGCGGAGAACCCGGCGGCATTGCAGCGCGGGCACCGGTCGTTCTGGCTCAACGCTTTCGCGTCCCCCTGGAAGAGCTGGCAGGCTATCGTGTACGCTTTCTTGGCGGCGCGTAAGGACCCGCAGAAGCTCAAGACCGTATATAATACCCTGCTGGGCGAGCTGTGGGAAGAACGCGGCGACCTGGCAGACGAGGACGAAATGCTCGCCCGCCGGGAGGACTACGGGACGCGGCCGGATGGCACGCCGGTAGAATTGCCGGAGGGCGTGCTGGTGCTGACCTGCGGCGTGG
>OBYG01000955.1_pt1 | contig 15242 bp, 10 predicted proteins | sample 1538201 | NCBI WGS metagenome assembly OBYG01 (sample SAMEA2580177, study PRJEB22360) | human gut metagenome | biome: human gut; feature: human-associated habitat; material: faeces | place: Denmark | collected 2008/2010 | reverse complement strand
TTAAAGCATAAGCGGAGGCCAGCAGCCATTGTGAAACCGGACGTTGCAAGCGGGTCTCTTTCAGTCGGTTCATGGCTGCCAGATCGGGTTTACCGGCTAAAGCCAATACATACAAACGATAGGCTTGGTCTTGCTGTGACCACGGTTCTGTGCGGTTCCAGCTGTTAGCCACCTGACGCATATAGTTCGTGGCATGCTGTAACATCTGAATCGGGACTGCATAGCCTTGTTTTTGGGCATTTGCCAGGAAATTTACAGCATAAGAGGTAGCCCATTCCGAAATATACGGCTCTCCAGGCCAGTAAGCAAAGCCTCCTTCCGGGGTCTGATAACTTCTCAGACGGTTGATGACTTCTCTGACGTTATTTTCTGCCGTGATCTGTTGTTCCGGACTTAATGCCAGAAGCCAGGATAAAGCTAATTGCGGAAATGCCTGTGAAGTGATTTGCTCTGCACAGCCATGAGGGTAGTCGAGCAAGTAACTGAGGCGTTGTTCCAGGTTTAACGGTGGGATAGAGGATACCTCCAGGACAGAAAGCGGTTCGGTTCCTGTAATGCGGGTATCGAAAGAAACAGTCTCTCCTGCTTTAGCTTCTTTTTCTTCGATCTCTGTCATTCTCGGATTAGGAATACGTACCTGAACATCCTCGGTGACAATGGCTGTTTCATTGCCCGATGTCGCTTCTGTCCGAAGTGTCGACATCCCGGTTTGGCTATTGATCCGAGCCTTAAAATAGACAACTTGTTCTCCTTTTTTATCGAATTGGATGTGTTGTTCTTTTTCTCCTGTCAGGGTGATTTTGTCGTCGGTAGTCATCTTTACGGTGACTTCCCGGATATGATCTTTCAGGACAAAAACGGTAACCGGAATATCGATGACATCTCCCGGTGTGAACAGACGGGGAAGGGCAACCGATACCATGAGGGGTTTATTTACCGTACTGTTGACACTGGCTGCTCCATATTGTCCATTGGTAGCTGCAATGACCATCGTCCGTACTTCGCCGATATATTCCGGCATTTTGAAGGTGTGTTTTTGAGTAGCTCCGGCTTTCAAACTGAAAGGACCGTCGAATAAGACGACCGGTTTGAACCGGTTGGTCTTTTCGTCCTGTAAATCCTTCAAGGCTTCGTCGCCACCCACAGCAAAAGCTTTATCCAGACGGGCTCCATAAGCACCGTAGATATAGTCGTAGAAATCCCAGGTTTTTACGCCCAGGGCTTCCCGTGCATAGAAAGCAGCAAAGGGATCCGGAGTACGGAAAGTGGTCAGCGAAAGCAGTCCTTCGTCGACTATCGCAATGGTGTAATTCATCGCCTTGCCGTCTTTTTCAGAAACTTCCACGTTGAACTCTTTTCCCGGTCGGAGTTCCTGAGCCATTTTGATCTTCGGATTCAAATGGAGAGCCGGGTCTTCTACATGGATATTGACAACTCCATACATTCGGATCGGACGGTCGTTGTCCCGGTTGTTGTGAGGTTGAAGCAGAGTGACTGCAATGTATGTATTGGGACACATCTCGCTGGTGGCCTCCAACTCGAAGGTGGTGTTACCGGCAGAGGTATTGATCCGTTTCATGTTGCTGACGGTTTTCCCGTTTTCAAGGCTGACGATGGCTACACTACCTGTTGCTGAAGGAATTGTAACTTTTATCTTTTCGCCGACGCGGTAAGATTTTTTGTCGCTGCTCAGGTGTAAGGTGGTCGCTGCAGTTTGATCGGCGTTATCCGACCAGCTACCGAAATAGGCGATTAAACCGGAGGTATGCCCCGAAGGATCGGTGGCCCGGATAAAATAACGTCCATATTTCGGGATGTGAAGATCCAACTGAAAACGACCGTCGGTGGCTTTGACTTTCTGGCTCAATACACTGCTACTATATTCCCGGTTGACATAAGATCCCAGGTTTTCATCTTCCGAATCCCACCACCAATGCCAGTCGAGTTTATATACTTCAATCTGAATGGTAGCATTTCCTGATTGTTTTCCTGTTGGGGTAACCGTAACGCCTTGTAATCGAACAGGTTGCTCGGTGGAGTACCAATTATCGTCGTTTTCAGGTAGACGTATTCCTACATATTCATCGTAAGGGGAATAGCGGATACTTTGTGAGCTGATACTGAAATCCCCACCGTTTTCAAATACCCGGGTGGTGAAGACTGCATTTAATATTCCGGGAGCATCTTCGGTTTTGATCTTGTTCAGGCTGAATGAAAAATTTCCCTGCTGGTCGGTTTGCCCGTCGAATAGGGTTTCTGTCGAAGGTTCGAAATACCTGGATTTATCGGAAAAACGATAATCCGGAAATTCGGAGAAACCTGCATCGGCATGGTATAAACGTACCTCTGTGATCGCTTTTTGATTGGAAGTCGGTGCTCCGTTCAGCCATTTGGTCTTCACTTCTACAGGTTTCAGGGAAACACCGGTACCGATAATTTTATCGTTAGGAAATAACATTTGTATAGCCAGACGGTTCGGTTTCACTGTTTCGATGCGTAATGTCTGTTTGAAAGTCAGGCCACCGATACGGAAGAGGACATGCCAATAACCGGTTTGGTCTTCGGGTTCGGTTTTGAAGGTAAAACAATGGATATTATTGGGAGTAATCGCTCCTTTTAAAGTTTGGGTAATATGCCCGTTGGGATCGACCAGTTGTGCAACGATCGGGTGACCTTCCGGTAAGACACCGAGCTTGTCCTCCAGGATCAGGGATAAATAGATTTCATCTCCCGGACGCCATACCCCCCTTTCACCATAAATGAATCCTTTTACCCCCATTTGTACATGTTGTCCGCTGACGTCGAAGTTACTGAGGGATAGAGCACTGTTTTCTGCTAAACGCAACCAGGCTTTGTCTTTACCCTTCTGTGCCAGTACGATAAAGCCCGGAGATGCCGGTTTTAAATACGCGAATCCTTCTTTATCGGTCCTTGCCGAATCGATCTTTTGATTCTGATAATTGTAAAGACTGATGTTGCAGTTCGGAATCGCTTCAGCGGTACTGAGATCGGAAACGCATACGACATACTGATTGTCGGCTCCTTGTTTGGCCATAATTCCCAGTGAAGTATTGATGATATTGCGGGCTGCAAACCGATCACCGGTGTAGTAGGAGATATGACAAGGATTTTCGCGCTGTTCCCAGTCGAAACCGGATGGATAATAATATTCGCTGTAGTAGGAACCCGGGTTGTCCCAGTCCGTATCCCCATAATCCGAGTCGGGACTTTCATCGGCACAGGAAAGAATGGTATATGATTTCTTGAATTTCAGTCTGAAACGATAAATATTACCTTTCTCCAGATTGACCAGATCGCTTAAGTCGATGGTAAAGTCATTCCATTTATCGAGGTCGATATGGGGATGATCTTTTTTCAGATCGATTTTTTTCATAAATACCGGTCGGGCTGTACGGGTCAGTTCGCTGCGGTCGTCATAAGAATTTTCTTGCAGGAAAAAGTTCATGTTTTGGTCGAGCACCTGAATGATTTCAAGGTCGACGGCTTGCAGTCCGATAGCAGAAAAAGGAATGAGTACCTGATTGTTGCCCGGGACGATGATCCCCTTGCCGATGAGTTGTACTTGTGGTTTGGTGCTGGAGAGACGTACCGACCGGATATATTCGGTATGCAACGTATTACCGTTGGCACTGCGTATCCCGGCATGGATAGTCAGATTCGGTTGACTATTCTCGATAGCGTTACCCGGATAAAGGTAAATGATGTTATCCGATATTTTGTAATTCAGGGTAGAGGCTCCTTCCAGGCTGAACAAACCTTTCAAATCCTGGTTCGGATCGATATTCTCCGACATATAGATACGGATTACCGGTGGTTCACTGTCACTGGCTTTGACATTCAACACCGTGAAATCATTCAGACCGGGGATGGAGATCTCGGTGCCGTCGGTTGCTTTAATGTCTTTACTGAATTTTAAATTCAGTGTTTTACTTTCTTTTTCTTTTAACAGATGGCGGATAGCGAAATAATGCCGGTTACCCTGATGATTCCATTCCGGTGTGACGGATTGACCGTTATAGGTGGCCGTCAGTTTTTGTTCCATTTCTGTCGGATCGGTTTCATCCGAACTTTGCAACATCCCCTGATATTGTAATTCATTTTCATGATCGGGTTCGCTGATCAGAACACCGGGTTCGAAAATCGTAACCAGCGGGACAATATCGAATTCAAAGTTGAATTTCTCATAAGGCTTGGGGACGTTACAAAGTGCTCCCAGATTGAACGTGACTTTGTATGTCGTACCGTTTTTGAAACGTTCTGCCGGAATGAATTCTATACTATGGTTATCTTTTAGAATCAATTCCCCTTTTATAGCCGGAGATATCCTGAATAAATCGGCCGGGAGGGTACTACCGGCCTGGAAACCTTTATCGGACGGTTGACCCAGATAGACCGAAAGGGAAGAAGAGGACTTGATGACTCCACTCGTATAACCGGTGATGTATTTACTGAAATCGGTTTTTTCTTTGTTTGTACAGCCTGTCAGCAATAGAACAGCCATAAAAAATAGTGCCGCTAGGTTCATCCTGTGTATCATGGCGCAAGGGTATTTGTTTATAACAGATTATTTTATACCTGAATATTACGTTTCCAGCCTGTTCCGGATACGTTTTTCAATTTATTGTCTAACAAAATTAGAGAATTATCTTACAAAGATACTGGGTGAAGGGGTTTATTTTTATATTTTTGTCAAAATAAATCAAAGTGCTCAGAGTATATAGATCATTGTAACCTTTAGGGGCAGGAGTCGTTAAAAATAGGAATTGATCTGAGCAAACTTTCGTAACAAAGAAAATTGCAAATATGAGAATAGCTGTTGTAGGAACCGGATATGTCGGACTTGTTTCCGGTACTTGTTTGGCAGAAACCGGAGTCACCGTTACCTGTGTAGACGTCGATGCTTCGAAGATCGATAAGCTGAATCAGGGAGGAATTCCGATTTACGAACCCGGTTTGGCTGAGCTGGTGATCAAAAACCGGGCCAACGAAAGGTTGTTCTTTACTACTTCTTTAAAAGAAGCCTTGGTAGATGCCGATGCTGTTTTTATTGCAGTAGGTACTCCCCCCGATGAGGATGGTAGTGCCGATTTGTCTTATGTTATAGGAGTGGCGCATGAGATCGGGTGTTTGATCGAGGAATATGTAGTGGTGGTGACCAAATCCACTGTACCGGTGGGGACGAACCGGAAAGTGAAATTGGCTGTTCAGGAAGAGCTGGATAAGCGGGGAGTAGAAGTAGTGTTCGATGTCGCTTCGAATCCTGAATTTTTAAAAGAAGGGGATGCGGTAAACGATTTTATGCGGCCTGACCGGGTGGTGATCGGTGTAGAATCGGCCCGGGCGGAAAAAGTGATGGAACGATTGTATCATGCTTTTGTCCTGAATAATACTCCCATTTATTTTATGGATATTCCCTCTGCGGAGATGACGAAATATGCTGCTAATTCGATGTTGGCTACCCGTATTTCTTTTATGAACGATATCGCTAATTTGTGTGAGATCGTCGGTGCTGATATCGAGGCGGTGAAAAAAGGGATCGGGAGCGATACCCGGATCGGTAAAAAATTCCTGAATGCAGGTTGTGGATATGGCGGGTCTTGCTTCCCGAAAGATGTGAAGGCCTTGATCCGTACCGGAGACGAATATGGTTATGGAATGGAATTGTTGAAAGCGGTAGAGCGGGTGAATGAGAGGCAAAAGACGATTTTATTCGATAAGATTCAGAAACATTATGAAGGAAATGTAAAAGGAAAGCATTTCGGACTTTGGGGATTGTCGTTTAAGCCGGCAACCGATGATATGCGGGAGGCTCCTTCTCTGGTACTGATCGGCCAATTGCTGGAAGCGGGAGCGACCGTCAAAGCTTTCGATCCGGTTGCAATGGAAGAAGCCAAGCGCCGGCTGGGCGACCGTATCGGGTATTCGTCTCCAAGCCAAGCCGGCGGCGGGGCGAGTTTGTCGGGTACGCTGCCAATATGTACGACGCTTTAACGGATGCCGATGCCATGATTATCGTGACCGAATGGCAGGAATTTAAAGTTCCGAAGTTTACTTTTATAGAGAAAGCCTTGAAAGAAAAAGTCATCTTCGATGGACGTAATATTTACAATCCTGAACAAATGAGAGAATTTGGATACACCTATTATGGGATAGGGAAAAATCGATAATATGCATATTCTTTTTATAGTAAATCCGATATCGGGGCTAGGCCTTGGGAAAGAATTGCCGGAGAAGATCCGTCGGATTCCGGAGTATGATTCTATTCCTTATGATATTGTATTTACCGAGTATGCAGGACATGCCCGTAAATTGGTCGAAGATGCCCGGCAAGAAGGAAAATATACTCATATTGTAGCGGTTGGGGGAGATGGTACAGTGAATGAGGTGGGAGGAGCTTTGTGTGGTAGTGATGTTGCTTTTGGGGTCGTTTCTCTGGGGAGTGGCAATGGTTTTGCCCGGCATTTGGGTTATTCGGTTTTTATGACCAAGGCATTGAAACAGGTACTGACCGATCAATTCGCTCAAATCGATGTGTTGGAGATGAATGGCAAGTATTCGCTGAATGTCAGTGGGGTAGGATTCGATGCCGAGGTGGCCCATGAATTTAACCATTTGAAATTGAGGGGAGTATTTTCTTATATTTATGCGGCTATTAAACTATGGTTCCGTTATCCGGAAAAGAAATACAAGATCACCGGCAACGGCAAAGTCATGAAGGTAAATTGTTTTATCCTTAGCTTTGCCAATAGTTCCCAATACGGCAACAATGCCTATATCGCCCCTCATGCTTCGGTGCGGGACGGTTTGATGGATATCTGCATCCTGAAACGGCCGGCTTTCTTCGAGATCCTGTGGTTTTTACTTTTCTTCATCAATTCGAAACTGTACAAATTGTCCTATTATAAGGAAATTCAGTGCGAGGAAGCTATCGTAGAAGGCGATATCGAGCGTGTACATATCGACGGGGATGCCTATATCATGCATTCGCCGATTCACCTGAAAATGCATAAGGGCATACTGAAAGTTGTCGTTCCCAAGAAAATAGACTGATTTATTGGGAGTCTATTCCAAGTTCTTTCGCTACTTTGAACATATATTCCCGGGCTTCTTCGTAATTGTTACCGATAATTCCATCCAATATCGCCTCTTTAATTGCATTTTTGATATCCCCGATAGTTTTACAGGGAGGCAGATGGAAAGTGGCGATGATTTCTTCACCGCTGATGGGGGGCTGGAAATTCCGGATCGAATCTTTTTCTTCCACCTCTTTGAGTTTGCGGCGTACCGTCTTGAAATTTTCGAGAAAACGCTTTACTTTCTCTTCGTTTTTTGAGGTGATATCGGCTTCGGCCAGGGTCATCAGGTCGTCGATATCGTCGCCGGCATCGAACAATAACCGCCGTACCGCCGAGTCGGTCACGGTTTCTTCCGACAAAACGATAGGACGCATGTGCAGGTTGACCAGTTTCTGTACATACTTCATTTTTTCGTTTTGAGGGAGTTTTAAACGGTTGAATATTTTACCGACCAGGCGTTCACCCACGTGATTATGCCCATAAAAGGTCCACCCCTGTCCCTGAATGTATTTTTTAGTCGCCGGTTTACCGATATCGTGCAACAGAGCGGCCCAGCGTAACCACAAGTCCTGACTGTACAGCGATAAGGTGTCCAGGACGGTCAGTGTATGATAGAAATTATCTTTGTGTTTGACTCCCTGTACACGGTCTACACCTTTAAGCGCGGTCAGTTCCGGGAAGAAGATTTCCAATAATCCGGCTTCGTCCAATAAACGGATACCCCGGGATGGTTCGGGGGAAAGCATGATTTTATTGAATTCATCCATAATCCGCTCCATCGATACGATCGGAAGACGGTGACGGTATTCGGCTATGGCCTGGAAGGTATTTTCCTCGATTTGAAAATTCAATTGTGAAGCAAAACGAATGGCTCGCATCATGCGTAGGGGATCGTCCGAGAAGGTGAGGCCCGGGTCCAGGGGTGTTTTGATCAGGCGTTCCTCCAGATGCTGCAAGCCTCCGAAAGGATCGATCAAAACTCCGTAATTCTCCTGATTCAAGGAGATAGCCAGTGCATTGATCGTAAAATCGCGGCGTTTTTGGTCGTCGTCGATCGTTCCTTCTTCGACGATGGGTTTACGTGAATTAGCCCGGTAGGACTCTTTGCGGGCTCCGACAAACTCGATCTCCATACCTTTATACCGGAACATGGCAGTACCGAAGTTTTTAAATACCGATACCCGCAGATTACCTAACCGCCGGGCAGCGGTTTCGGCTAGCTCGATACCACTGCCGTGAACGACAATGTCGATATCTTGGGAAGGACGCTGTAATAACAGGTCACGGACATAGCCACCGATGACATAGGCTTCTATGCCTTTTTCGGCGGCTATCCCGGAAAGTATTTTAAAAATCGGATGCTTCAACGGTAATTGCATGTCGTCTGAATAGTTTTGCCTGCAAAAATACGAAATTTAACCGACTATTTCAGAAGCATAAGGACATATTCAGGAAAAAGCCCCGGTTATACATTTTTCCTCCCTGTACATCGGAGATATTTCCCAGACCTAACAGGTAGCCGAATTCAAAGTCAAAAGAAGTGAGACGCATGTTGGTGGCAAACCGTAAACCGTAATCCCAGGGACTGGTTTTGAATAAACCGTTGCCGTATCCGGTGTTGTTTTTAAGTTTTTCTCCGATACGGACAGCCCCGTAAGGACTCACACTCAACCCTTTCCACCAGCCGTTCTGGCGATCCTGGTAGAGCCAGGTAAATTTCACCGGAAGTTCCAGATAGTTTTGCCGGATAGTAACCTCTTGGTTCTTACCTCCTTTAGAGGTAAAATACAGTCCCGGCATCACCGCCCAATGTTTTCTCTGATGAGCAAAGGAAAATCCGACTTCATAACCGATCCGGTAGTTAAAATCGACTGCGGATAACGAACCTGAGGTTTTCAGGGTGGTTGTGTTTATGGCAGCCGTAATCTGTAATTTCCAGGCATGATGTCTCTGTTTATATAAAAATTTTTGGAAGCAAGTCGGTTCGCTCTCCTGGAGATGGAAAGTTTGCGGGGAAATACTGTCGAGGGCAGAAGCGGCCGGTTGCAGGAAATTCATGAAAGCGGTCGAATCCATATAACCGGTATGCCGACGAAGGATCTTTTCGTCCGGACTGACTAATACCAGATAAGGAATTGCGGCTTGGGTATTGTGGTAACGGTAACATAAGGCCCTATCCTCCGGATCCCCGATTTCGAAATAACCGGGGATACACCGTTCTCCGACCGTTTGTATGATTCCGGGATTCTGAAAAATAGTTTCTTCCATTTGCCTGCAGGGACCACAGAAATGGGAAGAAAAACAAAGGAGCATATTTTTATTTTCGCGCTTTGCCTGGGCCAGAACCTGACTGTAAGGGGTCCGGTACTGGAATAGGTGGGGGGATTCCATCTGTAAAGACGGGGAGTTGGCAGGTACTAAATCTCTGAGGGGGACCGCTTGCGGATCTGCTTTTAGAAATTTCATCATTTGGCCTGTCGTAACGGAGGAGGATTCTTTGATGATTTTTCCGTCCGGCGTCAGAATGCAGATGTGCGGGATTATGCCCGCCCTGTTGGGATTTACTCTGCATTGGAGCAATCGGAATTCAGGATATTCAATATCTGCATTCAGACAGATATAGTGTTGGTCGGCGTATCGGACTACCTGAGGATCTTCGAATACTACCTTTTTCATCATCCGGCAGGGACCGCACCAACTGGCTGTAAAACTAATAAACAGGTTCTTCTTTTCTTTTTTAGCCAATTGTAAGGCTTCTTCGTAAGTACCGTTGAAAAAATGGATCGCATTTCCCGAAAAGTTACAGGCAAAAAGCAAGATGCATAATAAAATGAATTTCATCGCTGTAATTTGGATTCTGGTTATGACGTACAGGAAGGAGGAGGGTTTAAATATAAAGAATAAGCGGTACTTATTTAATACCGCTTATTCTTTATAGATATGGGCGTTAGTCTTTATACGATCCCGGAGAATCCCATAAAGGCCATGGCCAGCAGGCCGGCTGTAATCAATGCGATAGGAGAACCTTTCATCCCTTTGGGGATGGCAACCAGTTCGAGGTGTTCACGGATACCGGCAAAAATCGTCAGGGCCAATCCGAAACCGATCGCTGTAGAGGCTGCGAATACCAAAGACTCGAGTAAGTTGAAATCTTTTTGGATCACCATAATGGCAACTCCCAGTACAGCACAGTTGGTGGTGATCAAGGGCAAGAACACACCTAATGCCTGATAAAGCGAAGGACTGACCTTTTTCAATATGATTTCTACCATTTGTACCAAGGCTGCAATGATCAGAATAAAAGTAATGGTTTGCATAAAACCGATTCCGAACGGATCCAGGATAGTCTTTTGGACGATAAAAGTAACCAGGGTGGCCAGGATCATCACGAAGGTTACGGCTCCGGTCATCCCTAAAGCCGTAGAGACCTTTTTAGATACGCCCAGGAACGGACAGATTCCTAAAAATTGTGCCAGTACGATGTTATTGACAAAGACCGCAGCGATAAATATTAAGATATATTCCATAATTCGATTGTTTTTGATTTATGATTTCAGCTTTGCGATAGAAATGAAACAGGAATCGTAAGCCGTAAATCTAAAATCTGAAATTTAATTTGTTTTTCTGATCCGGTTTACGATAGCGATCAAATAACCCAATGCCAGGAATGCTCCCGGAGCCAGGACGAAGATCAGCATACCGTAATTCTCGTTGAAGATCGGGAAATTGAATGCTTTACCACTTCCCAGTATTTCACGGATCGTTCCTAAAAGCGTCAGGCTCAATGTAAAGCCCAGTCCCATGCCCAAACCGTCGAGCATGGAAGGAATCGCTTTATTTTTAGAAGCAAAAGCTTCTGCACGTCCCAATACGATACAGTTCACTACGATCAAAGGAATAAACAAACCCAATGATTCATGCAGCGAAGGCAGATAAGCGGCCATACACATATCCACCACAGTTACGAAAGCTGCGATGATGACGATAAAGGAAGGAATACGGATCTTATCTGGAATGATATTGGTAACCAGTGAGATCACCAGATTGGACATCACCAGTACAAATGCCGTAGCCAGCCCCATTCCCATGCCGTTGATAGCCGAAGTGGTCACCCCTAAGGTCGGACACATACCCAATAAAAGCGCAAAAGTCGGATTTTCTTTGAATATGCCGTTGGTTAAGACTTTTAAATTATTCATAGAATTGGAATTTTTGTTTTGAATTTACGATTTTAGATTCATCGTAAATCTGAAATCATAAATTATTTTGTTTGTTGTGTTGCTCCGGAAGCTGCATCCGCATTGCCTGCCAAACCGGCTGCTGCCCGGTTTACAGCGTCCAGAAATGCCCGTGACGAGATGGTTGCTGCTGTGATCGCATCTACGTCTCCACCGTCTTTCGATACTTTCAACCCTTGGGTACCGGGAGTTTTACCCGTAATATTTCCTTTCCCGTTGGGGGTGAACCATACATCCATTTTGGAACCTAATCCCGGCGTTTCTTTGTGTTCCAGCACCGAATAATTGGCTACGCTACCATCCGGATTGAATCCTACCATTAACCATATTTTTCCTCCGAATCCGTTGTTGGTATAGGTTTTTACTGCTGTTCCTATCAGTTCTCCGTTTTTCTTCGCCGGATAAAATTCCAGTTCTCCGCCGTCAGCGGTCTGGCTTTTCCAAACGTCGGCATTCGGGTCGTTGTCGAACTCTCCCGGAATCACCTCGCGGATCGCATTTACTTGTTTGGCTTGCTTGGCGGCTTCGATCGGGCCTGCTGTCAGTGAGTAGACATAGCCTACGGCTGCTGAAGCAATCAGGGTGACACTAAACAGGACCACCACCATATTTGTAAAGTTAGACTCTAATTTCTTTCCCATCGTTAATATATTTAAGATTTTTGATTTACACCGGTCGATCGGGACCGTAAATCATAAATTATGCAAATCTCACTGGTTTACAATATCTGTTGATCAGCGGAGTGAAAGCATTCATGATCAGGATAGCGAACGACATTCCTTCCGGATAGGCACCGAACACGCGGATCACAACCGTGAGGAGGCCGATTCCTATTCCATAGATGATCATTCCTTTGTTGCTCATCGGTGAAGTAACGTAATCGGTAGCCATAAAGATTGCACCTAACATCAAACCTCCGGATAACAAATGGAAAACAGGACCTGCATATAAAGAGGGATTGCAAAGATTCAGAATACCCGAAAATACAATTACAGTGACGAAAATGCTTACCGGAATATGCCAGGTAATGATTTTCCGGAATAGCATATAGGCAAAACCGATCAGTAAGGCCAATGCCGCAACTTCACCCAAACTACCACCCATGTTTCCGATCAGCATGTTCTTGTAACCGATAAAACTTTCGGCCGATAATAAATCGGTAACGGATTGTCCGCTTTTCACCGCTTCTTTGAGCATAGCTAAAGGAGTGGCACCGGTTTGTGCATCGATATAAGATCCTGCAAATCCCTGAGCAAGCGGCCAGGTGGTCATTTGCACAGGGAAAGAGATAAGCAAAAATACACGGCCTACCAAAGCCGGGTTGAAAATGTTACACCCCAAGCCGCCGAAGCTCATTTTACCGATGCCGATTGCCACCAGGGCACCGATAACGATAATCCAGACCGGTAAGTTCGAAGGTACGTTGAAAGCCAGTAATACACCGGTAATCAAAGCTGAACCGTCGAAAATCGTCGGTTGCTGCTTGAGAAGAAACTTTTGAATTACATATTCAAAAAAGAGGCAAGCCACCACCGAAGTCAGGGTGACGATGATAGCTCCCATGCCGAAAAACAGCACAGAACAGATGAAAGCCGGAATGAGCGCTATAAGTACTCCATACATGTTCTTTTCGATAGAATCGCCACTGTGAACGTGCGGAGAAGGAGATATTAGTAATTTATTCATAATATTTGATCTACACCATTGACGTTATTTATTTCTTTCTACTACGGATCATAGCACCTGTCCGGGCTTTACCTAAACGGATATAGTCGAGCAACGGACGATCTGAGGGACAGGTAAAACTGCATGATCCACATTCGATGCAGTCCATGACTTTTTCTTCTTCCATACGTTCCAACAGATTGAATTGCGATAATTTCATCAGTAAATACGGTTCGAGCCCCATCGGGCAGGCAGAAACACATTTACCGCAACGGATACAATTACGCATGGGTCGGCGGGCCGCTTCCTTTTCGTTGATCAGCAATACACCACTGGTGCCTTTCATCACCGGTGAATCGATGTTTACCATCGTTCTTCCCATCATAGGACCTCCGCCGATCACTTTAGCCGTATCTTCAGGCATACCTCCGGCTGCTTCGATCAGCTTCGAAATCGGTGTACCGATACGGCAGAGGAAATTACCCGGATTTTTTACCGATTTACCGGTGACGGTGACTACCCGTTCGATCAGGGGTTTGTTTTTCATTACGGCCTCGTAAACCGCCAGGGCTGTTCCCACATTCTGTACAACGGCTCCTACGGCGATCGGAAGTGCTCCGGAAGGAACCGCCCGGTTGACCGTAGCCTGAATCAGTTGTTTTTCACCTCCTTGCGGATATTTCACTTTTAACGGACATATTTCTACGCCAAGTACTTTTCCGGCTATATCCTGCAAATGAGCTATCGCATCTTTTTTATTGTTCTCGATGCCGATAATAGCCCGTTTAACATCGATCGCTTTCATCAGAATTTGTACACCGATAATAATTTCTTCGGCTTTCTCGAGCATGATCCGATGATCGGCGGTCAGGTAAGGTTCACATTCCACTCCGTTGATAATCAATACTTCGGCTTTATTGCCGGGAGGAGGGGTCAGTTTTACCTGAGTAGGAAATGTCGCTCCACCCATACCGACGATACCGGCAGCAGCGATTGCTTTGACTATTTCTTCTTTCGATAAAGTAATATTATGTGCCGGCTTTTCCGACCGGTCGATTTCGGGTATCCATTCGTCGCCTTCCACTTGAATGGTGATGGCAGGTTTCGATAATCCGGCGGCATCGATGATGTTATCGATTGCCGATACTGTGCCGGAAACCGAACTATGTATGTTAGCTGAAACAAAACCTGAAGCTTGTGCTATCAACTGTCCGGTTTTTACTTTATCACCTTTCTGAACGATAGGGGTTGCCGGAGCTCCGATGTGCTGACCGAGCGGAATAATCACCTTTTCGGGAATAGGTAAGACCTGTATTTTCCCAGCTGCCGATAATTTATTTTCAGGTGGATGGACACCACCGATTTTGAATGTCTTTAACACAGCGTATAAGTTTTAGATTTTTAATTTTTACTATCTGTTTCTGGTGTTTTCTGTGCTTCTATAGACTCGACCTGAGGAGAAGCACTGACCGGTGCTTTACCTACCGGATCGGTTGCCGTTTGTCCGGAGGTTGCACAACTGTTAGTCGGTTTGATCGTGGTTTGCTGGTTTTTTTCAGCTTCGGTTTCTGTCTTCCGGGGAGGAAAGTTCACTTCGTGGATCGCTCCGGTAGGACATACGCCGACACACTTCCGGCATAGACGGCATTTACTGTAATCGATATAAGCCAGATTGTTTTCCACCGTAATTGCATCGAACGGACATTCCTTGGCACATTTCCCGCAACCGATACAAGCTGCTTTACAAGCTTTCCGGGCTACTCCGCCTTTGTCTTTATTGACGCAGGAAACAAATACCCGCCGGTCTTTCGGTCCTTTGTTGCGCAATTCGATGATGTTCCGGGGACAGGCTTTCACGCAGGCGCCACAGGCTACACATTTGTCATCGTCGACTACAGGCAATAATGTCGTAGAATCCATGTGTATCGCATCGAACGGGCAGGCTGCAACACAGTCGCCACATCCCAGACAGCCGAATCCGCAGGCTGTATCGCCGACATATAAGGAATGTTCGATGGCACAAGAACGGGCTCCGTCGTATTGGCTGGTGCGGGGACGGTTTTCACAAGTTCCGTTACATCTGACTACAGCAATTTTAGGCGCCTGGGCTTTTACTTCCCGGCCTAAGGCTGCTGCAACTTTATTCATGGTTTCTGCTCCTCCTACCGGACACAGGATACCTTCCATCGTTTCCGATTTTACGGCAGCTTCTGCTAATCCCCCCGCGCCCGCTTTTATTATC
>OBYG01000953.1_pt1 | contig 15331 bp, 14 predicted proteins | sample 1538201 | NCBI WGS metagenome assembly OBYG01 (sample SAMEA2580177, study PRJEB22360) | human gut metagenome | biome: human gut; feature: human-associated habitat; material: faeces | place: Denmark | collected 2008/2010 | reverse complement strand
TTACCTGTTCAAATTGAAAATTTGAACATATAGACTTAAGTCAGTTGAGCATACGAAGTATGCGAAATAAAAAACCACCTGCTATGCGGGTGGAGCAATAAAGAAGTTATACAAAGATATCACCTTTCCGATATAATGGAGTTGTTCAAGCTGTCATTATAAGAAAGGAAAGGTGATTAAGTATGGCACAAAAAACAAATTCATTGGCACATACGAAGTGGATGTGTAAATATCACATCGTCTTCACACCAAAGTATAGACGAAAAGTGATATATAATCAACTTAGAAATGATATAAGAGAAATAATAATAAGATTATGTCAATATAGAGGGGTGGAAATTATAGAGGGGCATTTGATGTCAGATCATGTACACATGTTGGTAATGATACCACCAAAGTTAAGTGTATCATCATTTATGGGGTATTTGAAAGGTAAGTCAGCATTAATGATATTTGATCGACATGCAAATTTGAAATATAAATATGGAAATAGACATTTTTGGTCAGAAGGATATTATGTGAGTACAGTAGGACTAAATGATCAAACAGTCGCAAAATATATAAGGGAACAAGAGGGACATGATATAGCAATGGATAAATTGAGTGTAAAAGAATATCAAAATCCATTTGAAGATAAAGAAATGAAGAAAGAAAACAAAAAAGAGAGAAGAAGATAACAAAAGGAGAAAGGAGGAAATAAATCCCTTTGAGGGATGGCGAGAGTCAAAAGCGATAGCTTGAACGAAGAGAAAGCAGCGCCTTGAGACGCGAGCAAGCAACATAGGCTTATAGCCTCAGAGAAAACCACGTCTTTTAGGCGTGGTTTTTATTTGTAGATTGAAGTAGTAATAAACTTTTTAAGCGAATTAATTTTTGGTATAATAAGACTATGAAAACAGATACTGAAACACTTAGAAAACGTGGCTTTTTAACAAATACAGAAGCCGAACCCTACTTTTTATATTCAAAAGAGGAGTTATTAGAACTATTAAAAGATAAAACAGCCGTAAATCGTACTGCGGCGTTATTTATTCTTAGAAGCTTTGTTGACATTAATGAACTTGATGAAATCTTACTTAGAATGTTGGTTAAAGAAAAAGCCTTATATACTAAATTAGAAATATGCGATATTTTGACTACCGGAAATGAGTTGACAATAAAAAGAATGATTCCTTATATGGGGACAATTAGAGGTAATCAACATCGGACGATTCCTGAAAAGGTATCAAAGAAAAAAAGCTATCCTTTGCCACGGGATATTATTGCTAGAACTATGGCTAAAATGAATCCTGATTATTTTTCTACGATTTTAGAAATCATTAATTATCCTGAAGATAAAGTGGTTGCAGAAGCAATTGATGCAATTGGCTGGATGGTTTTTTATCATCAAGAATTGGCAACTGCTAAAAATTATCAAACAGTTATTCAATTATTTGAACGTTATCATGATAATGAATTGATGAAATGGAAATTGATCATTTGTTTATCGGCGTTTAATCAAAGTGAGGCTTTTTTAAAACAGCTGGATTTTCAAAATCCAGTTGTCCAAGCTGAAATAGAACGGAGTTTATCGCTGATCAATAAAAGAAAAAGTAAAGTAGTTTATTAAAAGTTAATAATTAGGGGTTATAATTATAGTATTATAGAGAAGAGGAAAAAGAATGTATAAGATTATAACAGATGGATCTTGCGATCTGTCAACCGAACGTGCACAAGAGCTTGATGTGTCAGTAGTACCTTTTTATGTATCAACAGATGGGATTAATCATCAAAAGGAAATTGTTGAATTGGGTATCCGTGATTTCTATCAATTTATGATTGATAACCCCAAAGTATTTCCTAAAACGTCAATGCCGTCGATTCAAGATTATTTAGATGTTTTTGGACCTTTGGCTAAAGATGGTATTGATATTATTTGTATTTGTATTACAACAAAATTTTCGGGATCATATAATTCAGCAATGAATGCTAAAAATATGCTTACTGATGAATTTCCTGATGTGAAAATTGAAGTTATCGATGCTACCGTTAATACGGTATTACAAGGAATGTTAGTAGAAGAAGCGGTTGCATACAAGCAGACGGGTGCAACCTTTGAGGAGACGGTTGCATATATTAACAAAATTAAAATCACTGGAAGGATCTTCTTTACTATTGGTGGTATGGATTATTTAGTTCATGGTGGAAGAGTTGGAAAATTATCAGGAATTGCGGCTGGAGCTTTGGGAATTAAACCTTTGATCTTGCTTAAAGAAGGAGAAATATTTAATAACGGATTAACACGCGGACGAAAAAAATCTAAACAAAAGATAGTTGAACAAATTATTAATTATTTTAAGGAAGATAATTTGGAATTGAGTAAATATCGTTTTTGTATAGGATTTGGTTATGATTATGATGAGGCTGTAGAGTTTAAAACAACATTCCTTGCTGCTTTGAAAGGGTTTGATCCATCATTTAGTGCTGAGGTACCAATTCGGCAAATTGGAGCAACGATCGGTGTTCATACAGGACCACATCCACTAGGTGTTGGTCTACTTGAAAAATTACAAAAGTAAAATGAAAATTCAATTATGATAAAAAGACTTGTAGACCTTATTTGTTAGGATACAAGTCTTTTTGTATGAAATTATTTTTTAAAAGTTACCGATGCTTTGAATAAATCACCATCAACACTAATTTTAAAATTACCTTTTTGCAGTTCAGTGAAACTTTTAGCAATAGCTAAACCGAGGCCACTACCACTAGTATTTCTTGAAGTATCACCTTGAACAAAACGCTCAACTAATTCATCTTCGCTAACTTTTATTTCATCTGCTGATATATTTTTAAAAGTGATTGTAACTTCATCATCACTATTGTCAATATCGATATAAACACGTGTATTTTCTAAAGCGTATTTTCCAATATTCATTAAGAGATTTTCAAAAATACGATATGTTTTTAAACTATCTAATGATAAAATAATTTTTTCATTTGGAAAAGCAGTTTTAAAAATTAGGCTTTTTTCGTTAAATTTATCTATTAATTCAAACTTAGCTTGCTGGATCAATGCAATAATATCGACATCAACAAGGTTGAGTTTTACATCACCACTATTGACTTTACTAACTTCAAAAAGATCATCAATTAAGTTCTTTAATCTAAGTGAATTACGATCTAGTGTATCGAGATATTCTTTTCTTTTTTCATAATCAAGTTGTTCGTCTTTTAACAAATCAATATAAGTAATGATGGAGGTTAATGGTGTTTTTAAGTCGTGAGAGACATTAGAGATTAATTCAGTTTTCATTTTTTGTGATTTTACTTCCTCGCTAACAGCTTTTTCAAAGCCATCTTTAATATTAGAAAATTCAGTACCTAAAGAATTAAACATACCAATATCTTGATTGATTTCAACATCAAAATCACCGTTTGATAAACGTTTAACAGCATCCAATAGAATTTCATAATCATGTTTAAGTTCATCAAATCGTTTTCTTAAAATAATAAATAAAATGGCAGAATATACTAAGGCAAAGAAAATACCAAAGGTAAAGAAACAACAGATTATAATTAAGCAGTTTGCTAAAACGATTTTAAGAATTGTTTTATTTGTATCATCATTTAAGTCAAATCTACTGGCTTTATAAATTATCTTTCTTAATACATTAAGTAACCAAATACAAACAGTATTTTTTTTAATAGAATTAATAATCCCTTCTTTAAAGAATGATTTTAAATAAAAGACAGAGAACATACATAGGAATAAAAAAGCTGCCCATGATAGTACATTCATCGCTCCAAGGATCAGTTCACTTGATTCACCAAAACCAATCCCTGACAATTTAGTAATGTAATAGCCGTTTATGGTATCGAGAATTAAACCATAAATTACAACGATTATTCCTGCAAATGCCAATGTAATCCCAATTACTAATGGTTCTAATTTGATTTTAGCGGGATATTTAAAGATGTTGATTTCTTTAATTGTTTCATATGGAGCTAATAAGATAAATAAGCCAACAGCAGCTACAGCAATTGCAGCAAATGGCACAATATTTTCAACATTTATAGTTCGATTGTTTTTTTCGCTATACCAGGCAATCGTATCAATTGAATTGCTTACGATTTTATGGGGAACGGCAAAGTAGATAGTTGTATTTACTGGATTATGCAATGTACTATCTTCATCATACTCTTGGAGATATTGAAAATATGTTTGTTTATAATTATTCCAAACTAGTTCATAGTTTTGATTACCAGCTACTAAACAGCCTAAAGTATCATAGCTAAATTGACCATTTTCATCAAAGTGAATCATTAAATACCATTGATATTTTTCTTTCAATTCTTTATTGTTACGAATGTTTTTTATATCGTCATTAGTATTACCTAAGCTATTATTATTGCCTTCTGCATAGTATTTAATATTTTTCTTTTCAGACATCATTTCACGACAATATAAAATATTATTCCGATAAAATTCATCACTAGCTTCTTCGTTGGCAGTAAGATATTTTGGAATACCTTCTTTTTTGCTGACATTGTCAAGCTGGAAGCTCAGAGCATAGATATTGTCAAAAATATCATAAAGAATTTGATTACTTGAAAAGTTAATACTTTTCCCGTTACTGGTTTCTACAACCTCATAGCAGCTATATATACCAACACTGCTAAGGAGAATAATTACAATTGTTAAAATTGAAAAAATTATTTTTTTTCTGTTCATTTTATCACCTACTGTTTTTCAATTTTATAACCGACACCCCAGACAACTTTTAAATATTGGGGATTACTAGGGTTAATTTCGATTTTTTCTCGCAAATTTCGCACATGAACCATGACTGTTTCTGTGTTGATTGCAGCTTCATGCCAAACATTTTCATAAATTTGTTCGCTTGAAAAAACTCTCCCGGGCTTTTCCATTAGTAATTCGAGAATTTTTAATTCAATTGGAGTGACTTTAACAGCTTTACCGTCAACACTAACTTCTTTGGTATCAAGATCAAGTTCTAGACCACCCACAACATATTTATTTGCTGCTTGATCTTCTTGAATCTTACCGATCATATTTAAATATTTATGATAGCGTCGTAATTGTGAAGAAACACGCGCTAGGAGTTCCATTGGAACAAATGGTTTGGTGACATAATCATCACCACCAATATTTAATCCTGTAATTTTATCAATATCTTCAGATTTAGCGGATAAGAAAATAATTGGGAAATCATAATTTTCCCTTATTTTCATTGTCATTTCAATTCCATCCATTACTGGCATCATAATATCTACGATAGCAAGATGGATATCATATCTTTCCACCATCTCTAAACCAGCTTTCCCGTTATTAGCAATATATACATTATAACCTTGTGATTTTAAGTATATTTCAATGGCTTTGGCAATTTCAATTTCGTCTTCTACCACTAATATATTATCTTGATTCATCCTCATACCCTCTTTCATAATATTAATTATAAAGCCAATCATTAAAGAATAGTAGAAATGATTTCAAAAGATTTTCTAAAGATTTTTTTTCTTGATGTAACGCTTATAGCTAAGAAGGCCAAAAATGGAAATAATTCCAGTAATTACAAAAATAAATATTGTAAAACGATAATTTTGATTTGAGATAGCGTTGCCCCCTATTGTACTTGTAATTACAGATGGGATTCTAGCGATACTAGTAATGAATATAAAACTTGAAAGTTTTAAACGCGTAAAAGGTGCAAGGTATGTTAAAATGTCTTTAGGAGTGCCGGGAATAAAGAAGATGACAAAGAGGATAATTTCAAGATTTTTTTCTTTTTTTAAAAATGAAATTTCATTAAATTTGTTAGTATCATAAAAATGATTAACTAACTTGATGCCATATCTATTAACAATAGCATAGATAACGATAGTACCAATAATAGCACCAAGTAAACAAATTGCCATCCCTTCAATAGTTCCATAACTAAATCCGGCAGCAATCTCGATTATTTCACCTGGTAAAAAAACAAAAATAACTTGGATTGCCATAGCAGCAACAAGAATTAATTTTCCCCAACTACCAAATTCAGTTAACTTTTCTTTCAATTCAATAGGATCATTTAAAAAGTTTTCAAAAAAATGATAAAGAACTAGACACAGAATTGTAATAATTATGAAACCGGTTATTAAAAGCGAAAGGTTTTTTTTATGCTCATTTAGTTTATCCATCTTTTTCACCTCGTTATTAGTATAGACAACGAATCTAAAACATAACTAGCAAAAGTTGAAAAGTGATTCTAAAGAAAACTTAAAGATAATATCTCTATCTTGATTTTCTTTACCGATAAAATAAGTAACAGTTATTATGCTATAATACAAGTGTTTAAATATTTGAACAGGGAGGATGAATCGATGAAAAATACAATTCAAGATAGCGAATCTTTGAGAAAACAATTTTTAGCGAGTCAAAAAGTTTTTAATGCACTTGGTGATGAGACAAGAATGTATTTATTATTGATTATGCTTGAAGGTCCATGTGATGGTAGTCGGGTAATTGATTTGGCTCCCAAAGTAAATCTTTCTAGACCGGCGGTATCTCATCATTTACAAATATTAAAGCAGGCAGGAATTGTTAAGACGCGGAAAGTTAAGACTTGTATTTATTATTATTTAGAACCGCAGCATTGTGAAATTGATAAACTGATTAATTTATTTCAGCATATTAAAGAGATTATGAATAATGTATCAAGGTGTGAAATGGAGGAAGAGTAATGGAACTTTTAGAAGCAGTTCAAAAACGGCATTCAGTCAGAATGTATCAAGATAGAGAAATTCCAGATTCTATAAAAAAAGAATTATTGGATTTTATTAATCAATGTAATCAGACAAGTGGTTTAAATATTCAATTGATTTTGGATGAACCAAAAGCCTTTGATAACTTTATGGCTCATTATGGTAAATTCAGTGGGGTCAAAAATTATTTGGCATTAATTGGAAAAAAGAGTGTGAAACTTGAGGAAATGTGCGGTTATTATGGTGAGAAAATCGTTTTAAAAGCTCAGCAGCTTGGATTGAACAGTTGTTGGGTGGCTTTGACATACAAGAAAGTTAAAAGTGCCTTTGTGATTGACGATGATGAGCGTTTATGTTGCTTGATTACACTTGGTTATGGTATTGATAATGGAGCTACACATAAAATTAAGACGATTGAGCAAGTTAGTGAAGTTACTGGAGATATGCCTAGTTGGTTTGAAACAGGTGTTAAAACTGCTTTATTAGCGCCAACAGCGATGAATCAACAAAAGTTTAAGTTTATCCTTAATGATAATACTGTCAAAGTAAAGCCGGGTCTGGGTTTTTATACAAAGCTAGATTTAGGAATTGTTAAATATCATTTTGAAATTGGAGCTGGAACGAACAACTTTATATGGCAATAAAGCTGGAAAAATCCAGTTTTTTTATCAATTATAACTTTCTTAAATCAAATTACTTGAAAAAGTAAAGTTACTATGTTAAAGTGTAAATGTAAGGAACGGAGGAACTGAAAATGAAACAGTATGATGCAATAATAATTGGTTTTGGAAAAGGTGGTAAAACAATTGCTGGTAAGATGGCAAAATTAGGAAAAAGGGTTGCAATAATTGAAAAATCCGCTCAAATGTATGGTGGGACATGTATCAATGAAGGGTGTATTCCTTCAAAATCATTAATCACTCAAGCAGAAAAATATAATTATCATGATGCGATAATTAATAAAGAGGATTTAATTACTAAATTACGTAATAAGAATTATGCAAAATTAGCTGATTTACAAAATGTTGATGTAATTACAGCAACTGCCAAATTTGTGGATGACCACCATGTAGCTATCTGTACCGAAAATGAAGAAGAAATAATTTTTGGTGACCTGATCTTTGTTAATACTGGAGCTACTCCAGTTATGCCTCCAATTAAGGGGCTAGCAACTGCTAACAAAGTATACACAAGTGCTAGTTTGATGAAATTAGAAGAACTGCCAAAAACCTTAGCAATCATTGGCGGTGGATATATTGGTTTAGAATTTGCTAGTATGTATGCACGTTATGGTAGCGAGGTAACAGTATATGAAAGTAATGATCGTTTGATTGCTCGTGAGGATCGGGATATTGCTGAAGAAATTCAAAGAATTTTAGAAAAACAAGGTGTTAAGTTTGTTTTTAATGCTAATATTCAAGCTCTTGCTAATGAAGGCGAAGAAGTTCTAGTTACTTATAATGACCAAGTTTCACAACGCTTCGCCGGGATATTGATGGCTACTGGTCGTAAGGCAAATACAGCTGATTTAAATCTTGATGCTGCAGGTATTGAGGTTAACCAACGAGGTGAAATTGTAGTCAATAAGTATCTGCAAACAACAAAGAAAAATATTTTTGCTCTTGGTGATGTAAAAGGTGGTCTTCAGTTTACTTATATTTCTTTAGATGATTCAAGAATTGTTATGGATTATCTATTTGGTGATAAAAAGCGTTCTACTTTAAATCGTGGTAATATTGCTTATTCGGTATTTATTTCACCAACTTTTTCAAGAATTGGTTTAAGTGAAGTAGAAGCTAAAGCTGCCGGTTATGAAGTGATTGTGACTAAGTTATTAACAGCTGCAGTACCTAAAGCTAATGTTCTAAAAAAACCAGAAGGATTGTTGAAAGCGATCATTGATAAAAAAACTGAGCGAATCTTAGGTTGTGTATTGTTATGTGAACATTCAGAAGAATTAATTAATTTAGTAACATTAGTGATGAATAATGATTTATCTTACAAGGTCCTAAAGAACCAAATCTTTACACATCCAACAATGGCTGAAGCGTTAAATGATTTGTTTGATTTATAAAATAGAAAAAAGGAGAAAATAAAAATGAGTAATGTATTATATCCAAATAAACAAGAATTTGATGAATTAATCAAAAATGAAAAAGTATTAGTAGATTTTTTTGCAACATGGTGTGGACCATGTAAGATGATTGGTCCTAATATTGAAAAACTAGCGGAAGAAAATGCTGATGCTACAGTGATAAAGATTGATGTTGATAAACATCCAGAAATTGCTGCGGTATATGGGGTTCAAACAATCCCGACACTAATAGCCTTTAAAAAAGGACAGATTGTAAATCAAAAAATTGGATTTATTCCCTATCCTGAAATCTTAGCAATGATTACAAGTTAAAATGGCAACACATATAAGTCTTGCATTAGTTTTTGTTGAAGGGTTAGTATCGTTTCTTTCTCCCTGTGTTTTACCAATAATTCCTATTTATATGGGCTATTTAGCTGGTAATAGTAACGAAAAAAGAAACTCAAATAAAAAAGTATTATTATTTACAATCAGCTTTATCTTTGGGATACTTTTAGCAATTTTTCTGATGAATGCGTCAATAAATTTATTACAAAGTTTTTTAAAAGAACACATGACTTTATTTGTTCGAATCGGCGGTATTCTTATCGTTTTATTAGGAATTTATCAGTTAGGATTTATCAAAATAAATTTTTTACAACGAACTTTCCGTTTTTCTTTGAAAACAGATAATAAAATGAATGTGATGGTGGCGTTTATCATGGGATTTACATTTAGTTTTGCTTGGACTCCTTGTATTGGGCCAGCGCTGTCATCAATCTTACTTTTAGCAGCTAGTTCAGGTGATTTTTGGTATAGTAATTTTCTAATGATTATTTATGCTTTTGGTTTTACTTTACCATTTCTAGTTTTAGGATTGTTTACAAATAAAGCTTTAAACTGGTTAAATAGCCATCGTGATATAGTTAAATATACAACTAAAATAGGCGCTGTTATTTTGATTATCTTTGGTTTGATGATGTTTAGTGGCAAACTTAATACAATTAGCAATTATATGTCACCTTCACAAGGGCAAGTATCCACTAACCAAGCTGAAAATAGTGATGATTCGGTTAATTATGGCAATGCTTTATTGAATCAAGATGATAAACCGATTAGCTTAGCTGATTATCATGGAAAGGTAGTATTTTTGAATTTTTGGGCAACTTGGTGCCCTCCCTGCCAAAGAGAAATGCCGGAAATTCAAAAACTTTCAGAAAAATATCAAAATAGTGAAGACATAGCTATTCTAACAGTTGTAATGCCAGGAGGTCAGGAAATGGATGCTGCTGGAATTAAAAAGTTTTTAAAAGAAAAAGGCTTTACTATGCCAGTTATATTTGATGATGGTCGTTTAAGCAGTAGCTTTCAGATTACAAGCTTACCAACAACATATATGTTTGATCGTGATGGGAATGTATACGGCTCTGTAGTTGGACAATTATCGAGTGATATGATGGAAAATATTATTGACCGAACGTTAAAAGGCAAGTAAGATATGATTGAACTGAGGTGAATAAAATGAAAAAGCAATATGATCTTTGTTGTAATATCGCTCAAACATTAAATATAATTGGTGATAAATGGACATTATTGATTCTTCATGCGGTAAAAGAAAAAAAACATACTTATAAAGAGATTCATGAGTCATTACCAGGTATCCCTACAAATTTATTATCAAATCGACTTAAGGAGCTCTGTCAAGATGATTTATTACAATGTGAACTATATTCAAAACATCCTCCCCGTTATCGATATAGTTTAACAGTTAAAAGTATTGATCTTGATGATATTTATAATGCTTTGATTATCTGGGGTGATCGTCATTTAGATAAAAGTTATAAATGTATTAGCCATGATGGATGTCAAGGTGAAATCGAGATTGTTTATCGTTGTAAAGAATGTGGTGAAATTATTAATAAGGAAGATTTAAAAATTGCTCCCAAAGAATAATATGGTTATAGTCAAATGAGTTTATTTAACTTATTTAGGCTATGGCCTTTTTATTTTAATGCTTTTCTTTATAGAATTAGCTATAATAGAAGAAAGAGTGGTGAAGATAATGAGAAGTTCAATAATGAAGAAATCAATTATTGTTGCAATAATACTATTAATTCTCTTTGGAACTTTAGCAACTTTGTATATTAATAACTTGTCAGATAATCTGTATAGTGAAACTGACGAGTATTTGAATGATTTAACCAATCAGACAGCTAAAGCAATAAAAAACCGGATCAATGAAAATTTGACCCAATTAACGACGATAAGTTTAATTATTCAACAAGATGGAATTCTTCAAGAGCCATTACTTGATTATCTAAACCAGTTGGCACAAAGGGATGGGGTAAAGCGTTTTGGTATAGCAGATTTACAAGGAAATGTAGTAACCTCTGATCATCAGACTTTTAATATTTCTGATCGAGATTATTTTAAAGATTCATTAAATGGTAAAACTGTAACCTCGAAAAGTATTACTGATTATACGGATGGTGAGGCAATCAATGTTTATTCTGTACCAATATATAAACATAATGAAGTTAGTGGGGTTTTGTTTGCTACTTTTTATACAGATAAGTTATCAAGTATTTTGTCGTCTGCAACTTATAATAATGTTGGTTATGCATTTATTTTTAATGAAAATGGTGATGTTGTTTTAAGTAATAAGAAGACAGATGATTTTAATAATATTGAATCGTTGAATGGCATTGATCTTAATGATATCGATATAAATGGGAAGGGCATAATAAACTTTCGTGATGAAAATAATACTCTTAATTATTTGATTTATGCTAATATTGAAGGTAATGATTGGCTAGTTGCTTCTGTTTTTCCCAAAGAAGCTGTAACTGGGAAGTTTCAAAATTTTATTCAAACAGCTTATCTTACCTGGCTTATAATTGGGGTTGGCAGTGCAGTCGTAGTTGCTTATTTTTATTTTATTCAAGGGAAAAATAAGCTGCAAATTACTAAATTAGCTTATGAAGATGAGATTACTGGTCATTATAATTACTATCGGTTTATTGAATATTGTCAAAATATCAATCATTTATCTAAATATGTTTTAGTAAATTGTGATGTTAAAGGATTTAAATGGTTTAATGAAATATATGGAGAAGAGATTGCTAATAGATTATTAAAACAAATTATTATTTGCATAGATACTCAATGTCAAAATGAAGAATTTTGCTGTCGCCAATCTGCCGATCATTTTGTAATTTTATTGGATAGTGATGACTGTGAACAAATCAAGAATCGTTTATTTGTGTTAGCCAATTATATTAGAGGTGAATTTGCGAAAGAATATAATACCTCACCATATTATTTCCATTTTGGTGTTTATAAAATTCTTGAGGATGATGTTGACATTAATTTGGCTTTCAAGAAGACTCAATATACTAGTAATGATTTAAAACGTTTATCAAAAGATGATGTGAGCTTTTATCAAGAAGAAGTTTTTCAAAAAGAGCTTTATGCATTGCAAATTGAAAAAGAGTTTCAAGATTCGTTAAAAGCTAATCATTTTAAAGCTTACATTCAACCGAAAGTAAATCTTCAAACAGGGAAGGTTTGCTCAGGCGAAATTTTAACACGTTGGCATCATCCTGAGTACAATATTATTTCACCTGGTGATTTTATCCCGGTTTATGAAAAAAACGGAATGTTGGAAGCTCTTGATTTCCATATTTTTAAAAAAGCTTTGGAACAGATCGATTATTGGAACAAGTATTATGGTATTAAGATAAGTATCTCTGTCAATGTTTCAAGAACTTATATTTTTAATGAGGGATATGTGGATAAATTGATTCATCTGGTTAAAGCGTGTAATGTTAATCCCGAACAAGTAGAGATTGAAATCACAGAAACAACAGCACTTAATCATAAAGAAGAGTTAATTAAGATTTTAAATCAATTAAAAAGTTATCATTTTAAAGTAGCATTAGATGATTTTGGAAGCGGATATTCATCCTTGAATATCTTAAAAGATCTTCCTATTGATGTAGTGAAGATTGATCAGGAGTTTTTTAGAACAAATGACTATACACATACTCGCAGTCATATTATTATTGAAGAGATAATCCAATTATGTCATAAGTTAAACCTTGAAGTTGTAGCCGAGGGAGTGGAAACGATTGAACAAAAAGAGTTTCTTGAAGCTCATGATTGTGATTATATTCAAGGGTATTATTATTATCGGCCGATGCTGCTAAAAGAATTTGAAGCATTATTTGTATTGGAAAATATAAATAAATAAAAAGGAACTTTATTCAAGCTATGGTACGCTCCTCCTTAAGTAGATTTTGGTTATTTACCTTATCTACTTAACAAGGGGCATATCACCATCGAATAAAATTCCTTTTTTATTAAATTAAGCCCATTTCAATCATTTTAAGTCCAATATCAAAAGAGTTGTAAGCAGCACCTTTCATTAATTGATCGGCAACTACCCATAAACTTAATCCGTTAGGGTTATCTAAATCTTTACGAACACGTCCAACGTGTACTAACTCATCTCCAACAAATAAATTAGCCATTGGATAGATTTGATTTTCAATATCATCATATAATTCAACCCCAGTAGAATTATTTAGTAGCTCGAATACTTTATCAATATCGATTGGTTTTTTAGTTTCAATATATACTGATTCAGAATGTCCCCGAAGTACAGGAACACGAACACAAGTAGCATTGACCTTGATATCTTTATTGAAGATTTTTTTAGTTTCATTAACCATTTTCATTTCTTCTTTAGAAAAATGATTGTCTAAATCAAATTTATCAACTTGTGGAATGCAATTGAAAGCAATTGGAAAATTTTTATCCCCAGCGCAAGGTAATGTTTTGGCAACAGGTTCTTTACCATCTAAGATTTCTTGAGACTGGCGGTATAATTCTTCCATTCCTGCAACACCTGCTCCTGAAACCGCTTGATAAGTAGAAACGATGATTCTTTCGATATCAAAATATTCATTTAAACGATTTAAAGCACTAACCATTTGGATAGTAGTGCAGTTTGGATTAGCAATAATTCCTTTATGCTTTCTTAAAGCTTCTCCGTTTACTTCAGGTACTACTAATGGCACCTCAGGATCCATTCTGAAATGACTAGTATTATCAATATTGACACACCCAGCTTTAACAGCGAATGGCATATATTTTTCAGAAATACTTCCCCCGGCAGACCAAAACGCTACATCGATACCTTCAAAGCTATTTTCTGTTAATTCTTCAACAGTAAATTCATGACCTTCAAATTCAACAACTTTTCCTGCACTACGAGCTGATGCTAATAATTTAATACTTTCAAAAGGAAATTTAAATTGGAAGATACATCTTAACATTTCTCTTCCGACGGCTCCAGTAGCCCCCACGACTGCAACTTTATATTTTTTCATTTTTTATTTACCAACCTTTCCTAAAAACGCTTCATGTAATAAAATTTGTGCTTTTTTAACATCGTCACGATCGATGTAACAAGAAATATTTATTTCTGAGCAAGATGTCATTTCAACATTAATACCATTGCTGCTTAATGTATTATATGCTTTTTGGAACATTCCACGATTATTTTTAATTCCAACCCCAATAACCGATACTTTACCAATGTTACCACGGACAATGATACGATCAGCATTTAACTGTGGTTTTAAATCATTGATAATATCAACGACAGTAGGAACATCAACATCACTAATAACTAGTGAAATATCCATTCTTCCGCCTCCAACTAATGCTTGATTAAATACATTTACATTAACGCCAGCATCAGCAATTTTTTCAAATAAGCTTCCCGCACTATTGTTGGTGGCATCTACTTTAACTAAAGTGATCCGCGCTTCATTTTGTGAACCGGTGATTCCGGAAATAATTAATTGATTTAAATTTTCTTTCATAATGCGCTCATCTCCTATAACATATGTCCCTTTAGTGTCTTCAAATGAAGAACGGGCGTGAATTGCAATATTGTGACTAGCTGCTAATTGAACACAACGGTGATTTAAAACTTTAGCACCATTTTTAGCTAGTTCCAGCATTTCTGCATAACTGATACAATCCAATTTAAGAGCATCAGGAACTAATCTTGGATCAGCAGTGTAGATTCCATTTACATCACTGTATATCTCTACTTCACTAGCATCAATTGCTACCCCAATTGCAACTGCTGATAAATCGCTCCCCCCGCGACCTAAAGTGGTAATTTTACCATGGATAGAATGCCCTTGAAAACCAGGGCAAAATACGACATCAGCGTATTTTAATTTTTCAATAATATCTTTACCTTCAACCTTATTGATCGTTGCGTTATTAAAAGTTGAATCTGTAACAATTCCTAATTCTGAATTAGTGATTGTTGCCGCTCGATAACCGAGAGAAGCAACTTCTCCTTTACAAACTAAAGTTGAAATTGTTTCACCAATACTAGTTAGACGATCAATCTCCTCATCTGTTAACTGCTGGGTATTAACAATTGATAATAGTGTATCAGTAGCATATGGATCATCATAACGACCC
>OBYG01000943.1_pt1 | contig 15540 bp, 17 predicted proteins | sample 1538201 | NCBI WGS metagenome assembly OBYG01 (sample SAMEA2580177, study PRJEB22360) | human gut metagenome | biome: human gut; feature: human-associated habitat; material: faeces | place: Denmark | collected 2008/2010 | reverse complement strand
TGTAGCGGTGCGTATGCCAAGCCATCCGGTAGCCAGGGCTCTTATTGCGGCAGGCGGAGGGTATATTGCTGCGCCAAGCGCTAATACTTCAGGAAGGCCAAGTCCTACCCGTGCAGAACATGTAAAGGAGGATTTGTCCGGCAGGATCGAGATGATTCTGGATGGCGGAGAAGTGGAAATCGGACTGGAATCTACCATTGTGGATTTTACATCAGACAAGCCTGTGATTTTAAGACCCGGATATATAAGCCAGGAGATGATAGCAAGGGTAATTGGGGAAGTAGAGATGGACAAAGGACTTTTGATTACAGACTCTGCAGTAAAACCAAAGGCTCCCGGAATGAAATACAGGCATTATGCGCCAAAAGCCGGTCTTACCATTGTACAGGGAAATCCGGAAGCGGTAAGAGAATATATTAACAACCAGTGCAAAATGCAGGGAGAAAAGGGATTGAGAGCCGGTGTTATCAGTACGGATGAAAATCAGGAGTTTTATCATGCTGCTGTGGTAAAAAACATTGGCAGAAGAGAAGACGAAGAAGGCATTGCCAGACATTTGTTTGGCATTTTGCGAGCTTTTGATGAAGAAGATGTAGACTGCATTTATTCAGAAGCTTTTGATACTCCCCAGATGGGACAGGCTATTATGAACAGGCTATTAAAGGCAGCAGGACATCACATTATATATTTGGAAGAGCAGAAGGAGGAAATCAGATGATAGCATTAGGATGCGACCACGGAGGTTATGAATTAAAACAGGAAATTATCAAATACCTGGAGGATAAAAAAATTCCTTACAAGGACTTTGGATGTGACAGTACAGAAGCTGTGGACTATCCGATTTATGCAAGAAAAGTAGGAAATGCTATTTTGCAGGGAGAGTGCGAGAAGGGAATCCTTATTTGCGGTACAGGAATTGGAATCTCTATTGCGGCCAATAAAATGAAAGGCATCCGGGCTGCTCTTTGCACAGACTGTTTCTGCGCAGAGGCTACCAGAGAGCATAATGACGCCAATGTGCTGGCTTTAGGCGGAAGAGTAGTAGGACCTGGTCTTGCAGTGAAAATTGTAGATACTTTTTTAAATACAGAGTTTTCCCATGCGCCAAGACACCAGCACAGAATAGATTTAATTGAAGAATGAAACTATAAAACAAAAAGATAAAAGAAAAAGGAGAAGACACATGGCAAAAGTATTAGTTATGGAGCATCCGCTGATTCAGCATAAGATTGGAATTATCAGGAGAAAAGAGACAAGCTCCAAAGAGTTTCGGGAACTGGTAAGCGAAGTGGCAATGTTTATGGCTTATGAAGCAACCAGAGATTTAAAGCTGACAGATGTGGAAATCGAAACACCTTTAAAGAAAACCACAGTAAAAGAACTGGCCGGAAAGAAAATGGCAGTGGTTCCCATTCTGCGGGCTGGTCTTGGAATGGTGGAAGGTATGCTTACCATGGTTCCGGCGGCGAAAGTAGGACACATTGGTCTGTACAGAGACCCGGAAACCTTAAAACCAGTGGAATATTACTGTAAGCTTCCGGCAGACTGCGGAGAACGAGAAGTGTTTGTAACAGATCCTATGCTGGCGCCCGGAGGTTCTGCGGTAGCTGCCATTACCATGCTGAAGGAAAAAGGTGTGAAGAACATTCATTTCATGTGTCTCATTGCAGCGCCGGAAGGCATTAAAGCATTGACAGAAGCCCATCCGGATGTGGATGTTTATGTTGGCGCTTTAGATGAATGCTTAAATGACCATGGCTATATTATGCCGGGACTTGGAGATGCGGGAGACCGTATTTTCGGAACAAAATAGAGGTGAAGAAGATGACAGGGAAAAGAGATGGCTATATTTCCTGGGATGAATACTTTATGGGAGTGGCCAAGCTGTCAGGAATGAGATCCAAAGACCCCAATTCCCAGGTGGGAGCCTGTATTGTAAGCCAGGATAACAAGATTTTGTCCATGGGCTACAATGGTTTTCCCATGGGATGCTCAGATGATGAATTTCCCTGGGCAAGAGACGGGGGAGAACTGGATACCAAATATTTTTATGTGACACACAGCGAATTAAATGCCATTTTAAATTACAGAGGAGGTTCCCTGGAAGGGGCAAAGCTTTATGTGTCTTTGTTCCCCTGCAATGAATGTGCCAAAGCCATTATTCAGGCAGGAATTAAAACCATTGTATATGAATGTGATAAGTACGCGGATTCCCCGGCTGTGAAAGCGTCCAAGCGAATGCTGGATGCAGCAGGGGTGCGGTATTATCAATATACTCCCACAGGGAGAAAAATTGAGATAGAAGTGTAGACTTAAAGGAGAAAATTCATGGCAAACAATAAGAAACTTGTAGAAGCGATTACTTCCATGGAGGAAGATTTTGCACAGTGGTACACAGATGTAGTAAAAAAAGCAGATTTGATTGACTATACCAGCGTAAAGGGATGTATGGTTATCAAACCTGCCGGATATGCTATCTGGGAAAATATTCAGCATGAACTGGACAGAAGATTTAAGGAAACAGGGGTAGAGAATGTATATCTGCCAATGTTTATTCCGGAAAGTCTTCTTCAGAAAGAAAAAGACCATGTAGAAGGCTTTGCACCAGAGGTTGCATGGGTAACACACGGCGGTCTGGAACCATTACAGGAGAGACTTTGTGTGCGTCCTACTTCTGAAACTTTGTTCTGTGATTTCTATGCAAAAGAAATCCAGTCCCACAGAGACTTGCCGAAAGTGTACAACCAGTGGTGTTCTGTTGTGCGCTGGGAAAAAACTACAAGACCATTCCTGCGCTCCAGAGAATTTTTATGGCAGGAGGGTCATACTGCTCATGCAACTGCTGAAGAGGCAGAGGAAAGAACGGTTCAGATGTTGAATATCTATGCAGATTTTTGTGAGCAGGTGCTGGCAATTCCGGTAGTAAAAGGACAGAAAACAGATAAGGAAAAATTTGCAGGTGCAGAAGCAACTTATACCATTGAATCATTAATGCATGATGGAAAAGCGCTGCAGTCCGGTACCAGCCACAACTTTGGGGATGGCTTTGCAAAAGCCTTTGGTATTCAGTACACAGATAAAGAGAATAAGCTGCAGTATGTACACCAGACTTCCTGGGGTATGACAACCCGTATGATTGGCGCTATTATTATGGTACATGGCGATAACAGCGGTCTGGTACTGCCTCCGAGAATTGCTCCGGTACAGGCTGTGATTATTCCGATTCAGCAGCGCAAAGGAGGCGTTCTGGAAACAGCAGAAAAGCTCAATGCTCAGTTAAAGGCAGCAGGAATCCGTGTGAAAACAGATGCCACGGATAAGAGTCCTGGCTTTAAGTTTGCAGAACAGGAAATGAGAGGTATTCCGGTTCGTATTGAATGTGGTCCCAAGGATATTGAAGCAAATCAGGCAGTGGTAGTAAGAAGAGATACCAGAGAAAAGACGGTTGTATCTCTGGATAATCTGGCCCAGGGTGTACAGGAAATCCTGGATACCATGCAGAAGGAAATGTTAGAGCGGGCAAGAGCACACAGGGACGCTCATACTTATGCTGTAACCGATTACGAAGAGTTCAAGAAAACCGTAGAAGAAAAACCAGGTTTTGTAAAAGCTATGTGGTGCGGATGCAGAGAGTGCGAAGATAAGATTAAAGAAGATGTACAGGCTACATCCAGATGTATTCCATTTGAACAGGAAACCCTGTCTGACAAGTGTGTAGTATGTGGAAAACCTGCGAAAAAAATGGTTTACTGGGGACGTGCGTACTAAATAAAAAAGTTTAGAAGAGACAGACCAGGAGGAGTGGCAGATGGTAATTCAGATTCCGGAAAAAGTAAATAAAATTATAAAGCGGCTGCAGGAGCATGGGTATGATGCTTATGCAGTGGGAGGCTGTGTACGTGACAGCCTCCTGGGACGGATTCCGGCAGACTGGGATATTACCACTTCTGCGAAACCCATGGAAGTGAAGGCGCTTTTTAAACGGACAGTTGATACCGGGCTTCAGCATGGAACGGTTACGGTTCTACTGGATAAGGAAGGCTTTGAAGTTACCACTTACCGCATTGACGGAGAGTATGAGGACAGCCGCCATCCAAAGGAAGTCATTTTTACAGGAAAGCTGGAAGAAGATTTGAAACGCCGGGATTTCACCATTAATGCCATGGCGTACAATGACCGGGAAGGTCTGGTGGATGTGTTTGGCGGAGCCAGAGATTTAAAACAGAAGATTATCCGCTGTGTTGGTGAGCCAGGAGAACGGTTTACAGAAGATGCTCTTCGGATTCTGCGGGCAGTGCGCTTCTCCGCACAACTGGGATTTATGATTGAAGAAGATACTGCAAAGGCAGCAGGGGAATTGGCGCATACTTTGAAAAAAATCAGTGCAGAGCGGATTCACACAGAACTTGTGAAACTGCTGCTCTCCCCTCATCCTGCTTATTTGCGTACTGCCTGGGAACTGGGGATTACCAAAGTGGTTCTGCCGGAATTTGATGCTATGATGAAAACCCCGCAGAAGAATCCCCATCACTGTTACAGTGTAGGGGAACATACCCTGAAGGCGTTGGAAACAGTGCCCGGGGATAGAATCCTGCGTCTGGCCCTGCTATTTCATGATATGGGAAAGCCGGAAAAGCGTTCCATAGACGAAGCTGGTATTGACCATTTTTACGGACACCAGCAGGTGAGTGCAGAGATAGCCAGAAAGGTTATGAGGCGCCTGCGGTTTGACAATGATACCCTGGATAAGGTGACAAAACTGGTTCTCTCACTGTAACATCCCTGGGAATGTAATGGTTATTCTGTTCGGAAGGTGCTGTGCAAGATAGGACCTCAGCTATTTGAACTGCTGTTAAACATGAGAAGAGCAGATGTGCTGGCTCAGAGTACCTACCGAAGAGAAGAAAAACTGGAAAAATTAAGACAAAGCCGGGAACTGTATGAGAAAATTATGGAACGCGGAGATTGTATTTCTCTGAAAAAACTGGCTGTTTCCGGAAGAGATTTAATAGAAGCAGGCATGAAGCCGGGAAAAGAGCTGGGAGAAACCCTGGAACGCCTGCTGGAACTGGTTCTAAGAGAGCCTGAAAAAAATACAAAAGAATATTTGCTTTCCAGGATATAGGAACGCGATTCTAACCCTGTTTTCTCCTGCATAGAATGAAGAAGAACACAAGAAGTGGAGAAAAGGGGGAGAAGCAAGTGTATGATCGTGGTCTCAGTGTCCTGGAACAATATGGCCTGGAATCCACAGCCGTGTACCGTGGAAGAGGAGCCCTCATCTGCCAGACAGATCAGGGGCTTGTCCTGATTAAAGAATTTTGCGGTACGCCTAAGAAGCTGGAATACCAGGCTTGTCTTTTGTCCTGTATTGGGGAAAAAAGCCAGGTTTTGTCAGATGAGATTCTGCCAAATCAGGAAGGGGCTTACATTTCAGCAGACAAAGATAATATTTCCTATGTGGTCAAGCGCTGGTATGAGGGAAAAGAATGTGATACCAGAAGTGAGGGAGATATTTACAGGGGGATTACCGCCATGGCAGATTTACATAGAGTGATGCAACTGCCTGTGCAGGCTCATTATGTGAGACAGCCCCTGACCACAGAGTTTGCAAGACATAATGCAGAGCTTCGGAAAATCAGGAAGTTTGTCAGCGCCAAGCGGAAAAAGAATGAGTTTGAGCTGGCATTTCTGGATACCATCCGCAGATTTCTGGGACATGGAGAAGAGGCATTAAAGCATCTGGAAGCCTCAGAGTATACACAACTATATGAAAACACCATAGCCAGGGGCCTGGTGTGCCATGGAGAATTTAACCAGCATAATGTACTTATGTTACATGAGAAAAATGCTGAAAAGGCTACTGCGGTGACAAACTTTGATAAATGGGGTTTTGATGTGCAGATGGCAGATTTATATCAGTTTATGAGGAAAATATTAGAAAAACAAGACTGGGATATTTCTCTTGGAAAATCCATGATTCAGGCTTATGAGGAAATACGTCCTATTTCCAAAATGGAGAAGGAAAATCTGAAAATAAGATTTGCCTATCCGGAGAAATATTGGAAACTTGCAAATTATTATTATACCCATAATAAGGCATGGATTTCCAAAAAGAATCTGGAAAAGCTAAATCGTCTGGCGAATCAGGAAGAAAGATGGCGAAATTTCGTAGAATCTCTATAACAAAAAAACAGTGCAGCATTTGAATTTTCCACGTTAATAGTGTATAATAATCCAAGAAGACACAGCAGAAAAGCTGCACAGGAGGTAATAGAGATGGACTACAAAAAACTGTATGAAGAGTGGCTTTCCAATCCATATTTTGATGAGGAAACAAAGGCAGAATTAAAAGCCATTGAACAGGATGAAAATGAGATTAAAGAGCGGTTTTATAAAGAACTGGAATTCGGTACAGCCGGACTTCGCGGTGTAATCGGCGCAGGAACCAACCGCATGAATATTTATACGGTAAGAAAAACAACACAGGGATTGGCAAATTATATTGCGGCAGTAAACGGACAGGAAAAGGGTGTAGCCATTGCCCATGATTCCCGCCGTATGTCACCAGAGTTTGCAAAAGAGGCGGCATTGTGTCTGGCTGCCAATGGCGTGAAAGCCTATATTTTTGACTCTTTAAGACCAACACCGGAATTGTCCTACGCAGTACGGAAATTAGGCTGTATTGCAGGTATTAATATTACAGCAAGCCATAATCCGCCGGAATACAATGGCTATAAAGTATACTGGGAAGATGGCGCACAGATTACACCGCCTCATGACAGCGGAATTATGGCAGAGGTTCAAAAAGTAACAGATTATAATACTGTGAAAACCATGGATGAGGAAGCTGCAAAAGTTGCAGGCCTGTTCCAGGTAATCGGAAAAGAAGTGGATGACGCTTATATAGAAGAGCTGAAAAGTCAGGTTATTCATATGGATGCCATTAAAGCTATGGCAAAAGAGCTGAAAATCGTTTACAGTCCTCTTCACGGAACAGGAAATATTCCTGCAAGAAGAGTATTAAAAGAACTGGGATTTGAACAGGTTTATGTTGTAAAAGAACAGGAACTTCCGGACGGAGAATTTCCAACAGTCAGCTATCCAAACCCGGAAGCTGACGAAGCGTTTGAGCTGGGACTGAAGCTGGCAAAAGAAGTGGACGCAGACCTGGTTCTGGCAACAGACCCGGATGCAGACCGTTTGGGAGTTCGTGTGAAAGATAAAAACGGTGAATATCATACCCTTACAGGGAATATGTCAGGATGTCTGCTGGCAGATTATGAGTTGGGACAGAGAAAAGCGGTGAACGGAAGCCTTCCACAGGATGGAGCTTTGGATAGCTATATTCTTACCACAAATATGGCAGCCGCTATTGCAAAATATTATGGTGTGAAATTCATTGAAGTGCTCACTGGATTTAAGTACATTGGACAGCAGATTTTAGGCTTTGAGACCAGTGGTGTTGGTTCTTATCTTTTCGGCTTTGAAGAAAGCTATGGATGTCTGATTGGTACTCATGCAAGAGACAAGGATGCCATTGTGGCAACCATGGCGCTTTGCGAGGCAGCAGCTTACTATAAGACAAAAGATATGACTCTGTGGGATGCTATGATTGAAATGTACGAGCGTTATGGCTATTACAAAGATGACATTCAGTCCATTACACTCAAGGGAATTGAAGGTCTTGCACAGATTCAGACCATTCTGGAGAATTTAAGAAAGAATCCACCGGCAGAAATCGGCGGTTACAAGGTACTTTCTGCAAGAGATTATAAGGCAGATACCATTGTAGATATGGAAACCAAAGAGGTAAAGGCAACAGGTCTTCCAAGCTCCAATGTTCTGTACTATGACCTGACTGACGATGCATGGGTATGTGTGCGTCCATCCGGAACAGAACCGAAGATTAAAATTTATTATGGGGTAAAAGGAACTTCTCTGACAGATGCAGATGAGAAATCAGCAGCTCTTGGCCAGGAATTAAAAAAATTAATCGACCAGATGATGTGACAACTATTCAGCCATGGGGCTAATAGCACAAACAAAAGCTGCATTAGCAGCGGAGAGTCTGTGTGACAGGCAGTTTGTGGCGCGCTGGCTGAATAGTAATAAAAAACTTTAATATGCTTGACAAACCTATAGAAAAAAGGTATAAATATCTGTAGACTGCGGAAACAGCGCAGTAAGGCAATTAGACCCAGGACAGGCTGTTGCAGGCAGTTCTGTACGGCTAAATTTATTTAGGAGGAATACTCATGAACAGAACAGAATTAGTTGCTGCTATGGCAGAGAAAACACAGTTATCTAAAAAAGATGCAGATTTAGCTTTAAAGGCTTTTATTGATGTTGTATCCGAAGAAATGCAGAAGGGTGAAAAAGTTCAGTTAGTAGGATTTGGTACTTTTGAAGTTTCTGAAAGAGCAGCAAGAGAAGGAAGAAATCCAAAGACAGGTGAGACTATGACAATCTCAGCTTCTAAGTCTCCAAAATTCAAAGCTGGTAAAGCTCTGAAAGATTTAGTAAACGCATAATCCATAGTCAGAAAGTAAGACGATCAAGCAGGAGATGTGGCATTGCCCGGCAGACAGGATGATCCTATGGCCGGATGCAGCATCTCCTGATTTTCTTTTCAGGCAAAGGAGAACAGGATGAGACTTGATAAGTATTTAAAGGTTTCCAGATTAATTAAAAGAAGAACGGTGGCAAACGAAGCCTGTGATGCAGGTCGTGTGCTGATTAATGATAAGCCTGCCAAGGCATCTGCTCAGGTGAAGGCAGGAGATATTCTGGAAATTCAGTTTGGAAGTAAAAATGTCCGGGTAGAGGTCCTGGATGTACAGGAAACCGTAAAAAAAGAAGCTGCCAGTGAGCTGTTTAAATATTTATAAAAACACAATAGGCGGTATAATCATCACTGCGCCCCCATATAATCTTTCATAAGAAGATCTGTGGGGGAGTGATGAAGTTTGGAAGAGAAAAATCATAAGGCAGAACACAGGCTTCAGCTTCTTAGACGGGAAAAGGGAAGTTTTACCGGCGTGCGGGATGTAAATTCTTTTGATGAGAAAGAAATCAGCCTGGTGACAGAGGAAGGAATCCTCACAGTCCAGGGAGAAGACCTTCATGTGACCCGGTTAGACCTGGAAAAACAGGAAGTGGACATCCAGGGACGGGTAGACAGTCTGGTCTATAGCCAGGGAGTTGCAAAATCAAAAGGAGGAGAGGGAATGCTGAAAAGGCTTTTCCAATAGCCATGAGCAATTATATGCAGCAGGAACTGGCATTTTTTTGCAGGGCCTTCCTAAGTGGAGTGATTCTTACGGTTTCTTATGATATTCTCCGTATTTTCCGTAATGTGAAGGTACACAACGTGGTACTTACAGGAATCGAAGATTTTCTGTACTGGTGTATGGCAGGAATCTTTCTGTTTTCCATGATTTACGGGGAAAATGATGGGGTAATACGCGTTTATACATTATGCTCTGCAGGGCTTGGAGCATTGGTATATTACAAAGGAATCAGCAGTCTTATGGTGAAGGGAAGTACCTGGGTGTTAAAAAAACTTGGGAAGCTTTTGGCATTACCAGTAAAACCCATAAGAAAATGGAGAAAAAGGTTGAAATTTCAACTGGATAGAGTTAGAATTTTTTTATATGAACAAAAGTCTATACAAACAATAAGAGAGCGTATTTATGGGAAAAATGGGAAGCAGAAATGTAAAAAAGGCAAAGAAAAAGAGAGCCACAAGAGCAAAACGGCAAAATAGAATGGCAATGCTGGGGATTACTTTTGTAGTGAGTGTTTTGTTTATTGGAATGATGGTCCAGGGAATGAAACTCCAGGAGCAGTTAGACGGCTATAATACCAGGCTGGAGAAGCTGGATGAGCAGTTAGAAGAAGAGAGACAGCGTACCCAGGAAATCGATGACCTGAAAGATTATATGAAAACAGACGAATATGCAGAGCAGGTTGCCAGAGAAAAACTGGGTCTTGTAAAAGGGAACGAAATTATTTTCAAGACAGAGGAGTAAGGAAGAAATCAGCAGATTTTGTCTGAAAGTTTTTTGAATCAGGGTACTGTTTTTGACAAAGTTTAAAGAGGAAAGCATCTATAATAAATTCTTGATAGCGGTTGCTTATTCAGGGAGGGAACAAGATGCAGGAATGGATCATTGCCATGCTCGTAATCAGCGTTCTGTTCATATTACGTGACATGGCAAAAACTATTTTTTCAGAAATGAAAAAAAGTGCGGCAGCTTTGGTCTACGATCAGTATCCACAAAAAGAGAAAATGCAGCGCTATGCGGAATCCTTCCAGAAACTGGCAAACAGTTTTTATGAAACGCCATACAGGAAGGAGTACCTTTCCAGTCAGGAACTGGAGGCAATGGCAGAAGAGGTGCAGGAGGGAGTGTGCCGCAGATGTCATTTGAACCAGGTTTGCTGGAAACAGCATTCCATCCAGTCCTATCAGAGAATCTATGACCTTTTGCGGATTATGGAGGAGCAGGATGAAGAGGCTCTTAGAAAGGCCAGAGCAGATTTGACAGGGGTCTGTGTAAATCAGGGAAAGCTGATGCAGGAATTACAAAGGCTGATGGAAAGAGAACGACAGAACTTAATCTGGAATAACAAACTTTTGGAAAACAGAATGGCAGTTGCAGAGCAGCTGCAGGAAGTAGCGCAGTTGATGAAAACTTTATCCAGAGATTTGTTTGATTTCGTGGAGGTGGACAGGCAGTTTCGGGAAGAAGTAGAAAAGGCTTTAAAAAAGAAGCAGATTCAGGTGGGAAATCTTTGGATGCTGGAACAGCCAGATGGCAGAATCCGGTATTATGCAGAGCTTAGAACAACCGGCAGTGGATGTATTTCAGCGACAGAGGCGGCTCAGGTACTTTCAAAACTAAGCGGAAATCGGATGATACCAAGGGCAGAGGGAAAAACAATCATAGGAAAAGAGTTTTCCATTATGGGATTTGGAGAAGCTGTGAATTTCAAAATGCTTTATGGAGCCGCTAAAATGACCAAGGATAAGGAAACGATTTCAGGTGATAATTATACCTGTACCACAGAGGAGAATGGACAGTTTTTTATGTGCCTTTCAGATGGTATGGGCTCTGGTCTGGAAGCCTGCAGAGAAAGTGAGAGTATTGTAGATACACTGGAGCAGTTGGTGGAAGCAGGATTTTCAGGAGAGACAGCAGCCAGAATGGTAAATTCGGTATTAAATCTGCGAAACCAGAATGGCAGATTTTCTACTGTGGATATTTTCATGGTGGATCTGTATTCCGGGGTATGTCATTTTCTGAAGGCGGGCGCTGCTACCACTTTTATTAAACGGGATCATTGGGTAGAAGCTATTTCATCTACCAGCCTGGCTCTTGGTTTAGTACAGCAGGCGGATTTTCAGACAGCGGCAAAAAAACTGTATGAGGGAGATTTTCTGATTATGGTGACAGATGGGGTACTGGATGCACTGCCCTGTGAATGTGCAGAAGAAACCATGAAAGAAATTATTCTTGAGACCCATGCAAATGCAGCTCAGGAACTTGGCAGGGGGATTCTGGAACGGGTGCTGACCTACAGTGAATATAAGGCAGAAGATGATATGACCATTCTCACAGCAGGACTTTGGAGGAATTAAGACAGAGAGATGAATATAGAAGAAAGAGTATTTTCCTATATAGAGAAATACAATATGATAGAAGCGGGCAGCCAGGTCATTGTCGGAATTTCCGGCGGTGGGGATTCGGTATGCCTGTTGTTTTTGTTAAGCAGATATCAGAAAAAAAATTTTTTTCATTTACAGGGGGTTCATGTAAATCATGGTATCCGTGGGCAGGAGGCTTTAAGAGACCAGGAATATGCCAGGGAACTGTGTGAAAGGCTGGGCGTGCCTTTTACAGTATATACATATTCAGTACCTGATATTGCCGGCAGGGAAAAGCGTTCTCTGGAAGAAACCGGAAGAATGGTAAGGCGAAGGGCTTTTGCCGAAAAAGCCGCAAGTCTTGGGGGAAAGACAGTGGTGGCTCTTGCCCATCATGAAAATGACAATGCAGAAACCGTTCTTCACAATCTTATTCGCGGAACCAAAGTGGCAGGGCTTGGGGGAATACGCCCGGTTCAAAGGACAGAGGAAGGGATTTCCTATGTCCGGCCATTGCTGAAAGTCACCAGGGAGGAAATTGAAACGTATTTGAAGCAGCAGCAAATCCCCTGGATGACAGACAGCAGCAATGAGGAAATGGCATATACCAGAAACCGGATTCGTCATAAAATTCTGCCGGAGATGGAAAAAATCAATCCCAGAGCTGTAAGACATATTACCCAGGCAGCAGATACCTTTCTGGCTATTGAGGAATATCTCAGAGGGCAGGCGGATAGGCTGTATAGAGAATATGTGGAGAAAAAAGAGAATGGATACTGGATACAAAAGGAACTGTTTTTGGAAAAAGAACTGATGCAGTCCTATGTGATCCGCATGGTATTGGAGCAAGTGGAAGGGAAGAAACAGGATTTAACAGCCGCCCATGTGGAGAGCATTCTTTCCCTTGGCAGAGGACGCACGGGAACTTCTGTATCTCTTCCAGGAGGGGTTCTGGCAAGCCAGGTCTATGGAAACCTTTTAATCCGGGTTCCGGCAGCAGGAAAATTACCTTTAAAGGAGTTAGAATTTGAGGTTTTTCCGTGGGAAAACCAGCAAATTCCTGAAAAAACATATACGAAATGGTTTGATTATGATAAAATAAAAAGTAGTCTTGAAATCCGGCACAGAAAGCCGGGAGATTTTCTCACAGTAACAGAAGCAGGAGGAAAGAAAAAATTAAAAGACTATATGATTGACTGTAAAATTCCAAGAGAAGAGAGGGAGAATTTAACCCTTCTGGCTGATGCAGGCCATATCCTCTGGATTGTGGGATACCGGATCAGTCAGTATTATAAAGTAACCAGTCAGACAAAAACAGTGTTAAAAGTACATGTTAAAGGAGTAGACGAAGATGAGTGAAAAAATTCGTGAATTGTTAAGTGAAGAAGCAGTAGATCAGAGAATCCGTGAAATTGGAGAACAGATTAGCAAAGATTATGAAGGAAAGAGTATTCATTTAATCTGCGTGTTAAAGGGTGGAGTTTTCTTTACCTGTGAGCTGGCAAAGAGAATTTCTGTTCCGGTTAGTATGGACTTTATGTCTGTTTCCAGCTATGGAGATGATACCAGCTCCAGCGGAGTTGTGCGTATTGTGAAAGATCTGGATGAGACCATTGAAGGCAAAGATGTTCTGATTGTGGAGGATATCATTGATTCAGGAAGAACACTCAGCCATTTAATGGAAATTCTGAAACAGAGAAAGCCAAACAGTATGCGTCTGTGTACCCTTCTTGACAAGCCGGAAAGAAGAGTTAAGGATGTGAAGGTGGATTATGTATGCTTTAATATCCCGGACGAATTTGTAGTGGGCTATGGACTTGATTATGCCCAGAAATATAGAAATCTTCCATACATTGGTGTGGTAGAACTTTAAGAATTCCGGAAAGGAGAAAGAAAGAAGTGAATAGACAGGCAAGAAGCTGGCTGCCTACGGTGTTGTTGTTTTTGGGATTTTTACTGGTTATTAGTATGGTGCTGAAACAGGCTTCCAGGAATACGGATTTCACAGAACAGGACTTTGAGCAGGCGCTTTCACAGAAGCAGGTAATTGAGGTACACATTCAGCCAAACAGAGAGGTTCCAACCGGAAAGGTTATTGTGAAAACAAAGGATGGAAGGGATAAGAGCTTCTATTCTCTGGATGTTAAGGAAATCCAGGAAATGGTAGAGGAGGCCGGTATTTCCAGAATTTATGTGGGAGAAGTGCCAAGGGATAACCTTTTTATGTCCTCCATTTTGCCTTTGCTGATTACAGGTGGCATGATTATTTTTGTGATTACCATGATGAATCGTCAGATGTCCGGAGGCGGCAACAATAAAATGATGAATTTCGGAAAAAGCCGGGCAAGGATGTCTACAGATGCAGATAAAAAAGTAACCTTTAAGGATGTGGCAGGGCTTCAGGAGGAAAAAGAAGAATTAGAGGAAATTGTAGATTTCTTAAAGGATCCTCAGAAATATACCAAGGTAGGAGCCAGAATTCCCAAAGGTGTTCTTCTGGTTGGCCCTCCGGGTACTGGTAAGACCCTGCTTGCAAAGGCTGTAGCCGGAGAAGCCGGAGTACCGTTTTTCTCTATTTCCGGTTCTGATTTCGTGGAAATGTTTGTTGGTGTGGGAGCTTCCAGAGTAAGAGATTTATTTGAAGAAGCTAAAAAAAATGCGCCTTGTATTGTGTTTATTGATGAAATTGACGCAGTTGCCAGAAGAAGAGGCACAGGTATGGGCGGCGGTCATGATGAAAGAGAGCAGACCCTGAACCAGTTGCTGGTAGAAATGGATGGTTTTGGCGTTAATGAAGGAATTATTGTGATGTCTGCCACCAACCGTGTAGATATTCTGGACCCGGCGATTCTCCGCCCCGGACGTTTTGACCGGAAAGTGGGAGTCGGAAAGCCGGATGTTCAGGGAAGAGAAGAGATTCTGAAGGTTCACGCAGCGAAAAAGCCTCTGGGCGAAGATGTGGATTTAAAGGAACTGGCAAGAACCACCGCAGGTTATACGGGAGCAGATTTGGAAAACCTTATGAATGAAGCGGCAATCCACACTGCAAAGGACGGAAGATATTTTATTAACCAGAGTGATGTGCGTCAGGCATTTATAAAAACAGGAATCGGCGCGGAGAAAAAGAGCCGCGTGATTTCAGAAGAAGAGAAGAGAATTACAGCTTACCATGAGGCAGGTCATGCGATTTTGTTCCATGTGCTTCCAAAGATGGAATCCGTGCATACTATTTCCATTATCCCCACGGGTATGGGGGCGGCAGGTTATACCATGCCTCTGCCCAAAGCAGATGAAATGTTTAACAGCAAGGAAAAGATGCGGGAACACATTGTAGTATCCTTAGGAGGCCGCGCGGCAGAGGAAATGATTTTCAAAGATGTTACAACAGGCGCATCCCAGGATATTAAACAGGCAACACAGATGGCAAGAGCCATGGTAACACAGTATGGTATGTCAGACAAAGTGGGAATGATTCACTATGGCAGTGATGATGATGAAGTTTTCATTGGAAGAGACCTGGCACATACCAGAAATTATGCAGAACAGACAGCGGCTCTCATTGATGCAGAAGTGAAGCATCTGATTGATGAGGCATATGCAGAAGCAAAGAGTCTGATTAGCCAGCATGAAGAGGTACTTCATAAGTGCGCGGATTTACTTCTGGAAAAAGAAAAAATCGGCCAGGAAGAGTTTGAAGCTTTATTTTAGACAGATTTTATGCAGAATTATGGAGGGTGTCAGGGGAAGAAAGATAGGGGTATGTAAAAAATACTCAAAAAATTCTTTCAAAAAAAAGCAAGATTGTGCAGACTTTTTCGGGGGCTCATGGTATTATAATAACTGTAAAAACCCCCCAATACATTATATAGTTTTTGCTACACCCCATA